>ERZ795052.2472-NODE-2472-length-22358-cov-60.048693_pt1 | contig 22358 bp, 18 predicted proteins | sample MGYA00375136_ERZ795052 | MGnify/ENA primary metagenome ERZ795052 (study PRJEB30181, sample SAMN05720156) | activated sludge metagenome | isolation source: Anaerobic digester | place: Japan | collected 2015-05-26 ... | reverse complement strand
TTACCAACTCACAAATTATATGAAGAGCTAATTAATTTTGTAAAAAGGATAAAAATATAGTTTACAAAATTTTTCTTTTTATTTATGCAGCCAGAATCCTTTTACCTAAAAGGGTAGAGAAGAGTAAAATATTTTTTATTCTTCAATCTCTTTATCATATATTTTAACATATTCTCTGATTTTTTCTATTGGACCGAAAAGTACTAATCTATCATTTTTATGTAATAATGTTTTAGGGTCCCTAGCAGGTGTATATTCAAATGAAGGAGTATGATATAATTCGCTTCGCTCAAAAGGACTTTCTGTATATGAATATCTTTTAAGCATTAAAATATTAATATCATCATTGATTTTTATATCACCTAATTTCAGATTTTCATATGATCTAGGAATATTTATTTCTACAGCAATAAAGTTTTTTGATATTGGAAATGCATCATAAATTATTTTACTCGCAATCTGCATAGCTAGTCTACCAGCAGATTCGATTTCGGGTTCAAAAATGTATTTAACTCTCAGTAGAGATAAAATCTGCCAATGAATATTATTGATAGCTCTTGCATAGATGATTTTAGCCTCATATTTTTTCAATAGTGCTACCATTGTCAGACTAATGCCCACATCATGACCTATGCATACAATGCAAAAATCATATAAAGATACTTCTAATTCATTCATTACCTCATCTTTAGTGGCATCGCCTTCTACCACATTGGTAATGCTGTCTTTATATAAATCTACTAGATGATGATTAATATCTACACCTGTTACTTCCATATCTTCGAGAGTTAGCCTTCTAGCTAATTCGCTACCGAAATTACCTAACCCTAATACTAAAACTTTTTTACTCATTTATTTATTTTTATAAGTTTACATCAATTTCTGGATATTTGATTAACCTTTGCTTAGCTTTCCTAATGATAGCTAAAAATAAGATAATAAATTGCATTCTGCCAATAAACATTTCTGTTATTATCACAATTTTAGATGCTAAAGATAGACTAGGAGTTATACCTAGAGTTAATCCTACTGTGCCAAAGGCTGAAAACACTTCAAACATTATATTCATAAAACCTAGATGTGGATCAAAAGCACATACTAAAATTGTTCCTATGAAAATCGTCAATAAAGAAAAAACAATGATAACAAATGCCTTTTGTATACTGCTATTACCGATAGAACGTTTTTTGAAAATAATTTTTTCTTGATTTTTACCTAGAGACCTTGCATTTAAAAATGCTAATGCTAATGAAGTGGTTTTAATACCACCTCCAGTACTACCTGGTGATGCTCCTATCCACATTAATATTATTATAAACATTACTGTAGCAGGTGAAAAAATAGCAAAATCTAAAGTATTAAAACCTGCTGTCCTTGGCGTCACTGAGCAAAAAAATGCTTGTACAATTTTATCAAACCAATTATAGCTAGCTAACCCCTTATTAGCTTCTAAAATTAAAATTACTGCCATTCCTATTACGAGCAATATTATTGTGGTTCTCACCACTATTATATTGTTTATATTGACAATTTTAGGTCTAATTATTTTTGATTTATTAAATATTTTTCTAAAAAAATTTTTAATATTTAGAAAGAAGTTATTTACGAAACTTTTAATTACAAAAAATCCTAAACCACCGAAAATTATTAACCCACCTATTGTAAAAATGCTTAAATAATTACCAACAAAGACACTATTCATCATACCACCATCTACATTACTAAAGCCTGCATTACAAAAAGCTGCTATTGCGTGAAAAATAGCAAAAAATACGTGCTGAGATATTGTATTAAACTCTCCCGCAGGTGTAGAAAAATAAATTAATATAGCACCTATACTTTCGAAAAATAATGTTATTAGTATTACTGCATAAAGATTTTTTAAAATTTCTTTGTATGTAGAAGCTCCTATGCTAAATCCTAACCCTTGTTGCTCCTTGAGAGATAAATCTGAACGTGTAAATGACAAAGCTAAAAAACTTGTTATTGTCATTATTCCTAATCCACCAATTTGTATTAAAATTAATATAATTAATTTCCCTAACCATGTAAATGTAGTTGCTATATTTAATGTACTCAAGCCCGTTACACATACAGCAGATACAGTGATGAATAATGAATCTTCATATTTTATATCTTCGTATGTTGCAGCAGGTAATAATAATAGAAATGAACCTATTATTATTATAAAAATAAAACTAAGAATAAAAATTTTTGCTGGGTGCTGTTTTGTGAAACGATATATATTCTCTATCCAATGGCTTATTGTTCTCAAAAATACTATAAATATTAAAAACAATTTATAGTAATAAATATAACTTAATTCATTCAAATAATTTGAGATAAAATCTGGAATAAAGTAGACAAAATAGTTTAATGTAAGGATAAATATAATTTTTATTAACAAATTTATTAATGAAAATCTTCTACCACCTGGTAATATTAATAATATTATTTGTATAAAGTAAAGAATACTTATACTCCAACATATGAAATTTATATAAGGGATTAGATTTTGTGCTACTGTAGGTGTATATAAATTACCTACAAAAAATATTGCTAATAAACCACCAAAAAATGAAAAAAATGAAATTAAAATGTAAGTAATGTTTAGTACTCTTGGATTGATTTTAAAAATCCATTCGTAAACTTTTATCCTAGTTTTCTTTAATAAATAAAAAAAATTTTTAATAAATTTTTTCACTGCTTTATAATATAGATATTAATAAATTAGTATTTTTTTTAAAATTAGTGATAATTTTTAATTATTATCTTCATAAAACCATTCCGCATATGAGCTATCAGTCTCTCTTAATAATGCGTGTACCAATTTTATATTATCAGGTAATTGTTTATCAATAATATCAATAAAATGTAATAATAAATTTTCACTTGTTGGCTGAAAAGGTAATTTAATAATTCTAGAAAAGCTATCTATATCCTGCACTTGTTCTATCCAATTAGCTTTTTGATTAACTACTAATGAATGATCGAACCTATTTATAATATGTTTATTTACAATATCTTTTAATACGCCAAAATCCATTACCATGCCATTTTTAGGAGACATAATATCATTATTTGGAGTGCCCAAAATAGTAATAATTAAAGTATAAGAATGTCCATGTACGTAAGCACACAAGCCATCATATTTATCTAATACGTGTGCCATCTCGAAATGAAATTCTTTACTTATTCTTATTAAAGACATTTTTTTTTTGCAAACTTATTAAGTTTTTATATTTCAAAAAAATTTTTTTAAATGACGAATTTAAATTTTTTATTTATAAAAAAAAGATTTATCTTTGCAAAAAACATAAAAATTTTTGTATTATGAGAAAGCATATTTTTAACGCAGGTCCCGCAGTATTACCAGTATCAGTATTAGAGAAAGTATCAAAAGCTGCTCTAGATTTGGATGGTATAGGGATGTCTATACTTGAGATTTCACATCGATCAAAAGAATTTGATGCTATTATTAATGAAGCTGTAGAATTGATGAAAGAGTTAATGAATATTCCAGAAGGTTACCACATCATTTTCGTTGGTGGAGGTGCGTCTACTCAATTTGCTATGCTACCAATGAATTTCCTCAAAACTAAAGCAGCTTATTTAGAAACTGGTAGCTGGGCAAAAAAAGCTGCCAAAGAGGCTAAATTATTTGGTGAAGTTCAGATAGTAGCTTCATCGTCTGATAAAAACTTTACTTATATTCCTAAGAATTTTACTATACCTACAGATGTAGATTATTTCCACATTACTACTAATAATACAATTTATGGTACAGAAATAAAAACTGATTTTAGTTCACCAGTACCTCTAGTAGCTGATATGTCATCAGACTTCTATAGCAGACCAGTAGATGTATCTAAATACTCTTTAATCTATGGTGGTGCACAAAAAAATGTAGGTCCAGCAGGAGTAACTATAGCAATCATAAAAGATGATTTTCTAAATAGTAAACAAGTTACAGACCGCATAATACCTACTATGCTCAATTATAAAACTCATACCGAAGAAAACAGTCTCTATAATACTCCTCCAGTATATGCTATTTTTGTTGTTAGAGAAGTGATGCGTTGGCTGAAAACAGAAATCGGTGGTTTAGAGAATATGAAAAAAATCAATGAAGATAAAGCTAAAGTTCTCAATGATTATTTAGACAATAGCAAAATGTTTGTTCCTACTGTTCCAAACAAAGAAGATCGTTCATTAATGAATATTACTTTTGTAATGCAGGATCCATACAAAGATTTAGAAGCAGCTTTCTTAGAACATTCTAAAAAATATGGTATCGTAGGTATCAAAGGTCATAGAAGTGTTGGAGGTTTCAGAGCTTCTATGTATAATGCTTTACCCATAGATAGTGTTAAAGTTTTAGTTCAAGCTATGGAAGAGTTCGAAAAAACAAATTTGAAATAATATTAAAAAAATGAGTATTATGAATAAAATAGTAGTTTTAACAGAAAAACCTTTTGCAAGTGATGCCGTTAATAAAATGAGTGACATTGCAAAAGCAGAAAAATTTGATATAAAATTTGTAGAAAATTATACAACTAAAGAACAAGCTTATGAAGGTGTGAAAGATGCTGAAGCTTTAATAGTACGTAGTGATATTGTAGATAAAGATTTGATCTCACATGCTCCTAATCTCAAAATCGTTGTTAGAGCTGGTGCAGGTTATGATAATATAGATCTAGCTGCCTGTACAGAGCGTAAAATTGTAGTTATGAATACTCCGGGGCAAAATTCTAATGCGGTTGCAGAATTAGCACTTGCTCTTATGCTATATGCTGCTCGCAATTTTTTTGATGGTTCTACTGGAATCGAGTTAAAAGGTAAAACTTTAGGATTACATGGTTTTGGTTATACTGCAAAAGCTTTAGCTCAACTAGTACAAGGTTTTAATATGAAATTATATGGACATAGACGCTCTGCAAACGAAGATGAATATAAACAATTAAACGTAACTAAAGCTAATTCTATCGAAGAATTATATAAATCTTGTCAATTTATTTCATTACACATACCTGCTAATGATAATACTATAAAATCAATTAATTATAATCTATTATCATTAATGCCTAAAAATGCTGTTTTAGTAAATACTGCTAGAAAAGAACTTATTGATGAAGATGGTTTATTAAAAATGTTCGCAGAAAGACCAGATTTTAAGTATGTAACTGATGTTGCTCCAAATTGCAAAGACATCTTAAATGAAAAATATCCTGGACGTTATTATGCTACACCCAAAAAATTAGGTGCTCAAACTAAAGAAGCTAATAATAATGCTGGTTTAGCTGCTGTTAAACAAATTATTGCTTTCTTTAATAATGGAGATACTACTTTTCAAGTAAATAAATAGAAAAAAAATTACAACACCAAAAATATACAACTATGGAAGAAAATAGACCAATGAACTTCTTCAGATTCGAAGATCTACGCATTTATCACAAGACTTTAGATTTCGTGTCTTGGGTTTATAATGCTACCAAATCATTCCCAGATTATGCTTCTGTGATTAGGAATGATATGATAGAGGCAGCACAAGAGATAACGGTTAATATTGCCGAAGGCTCTGGACGTACTAAAAATCAGTTTATCTATTATCTAAAAATGGGTCGTAGCTCTATCAGAAAAAGCATCGTACTTATTACTATTGCTCAAAAAGAAGGTTTAATTACTGATGAGCAACACGAAGAAGCTAAAAATCTACTTATCGAAATCTCTAAAATGTTAGGTGCTCTTATCTCTTCTCTACAACGTAATAAAAGAGGTGAAAGAAGCTCTTCCGAAGAGGGAGAAGATGATGATGATTTCGAAGAAAATAATAGCGGTAACGAACTAATTTAATTCTCTATCTGCTATTAAATAGAGTAGGAGAGAGATTTTATTTAAAAAATACTTTTATTAACGAAACTTAATGTTGATTAATATTTTTTGTTAATTTGTATATTTATTGTTTATAAATTTTTTAAAATAAATTAAATTATGGCAATTTTTAGACCTTTTAAAGCATTACGACCACCCAAAAATATAGCTGATAAAGTGGCAGCTAAACCGTATGATGTTATTAACACACAAGAAGCAAGAAAAGAAGCTGAAGGTAATCCATATTCTTTGCTTCATATTACTAGATCAGAAATAGATTTACCTGTTGGTACTGATGAACACGATCCTCGTGTTTATGAAAAAGCTAAAGAAAATTTTCTAAAATTTATTGAAAATAAATGGTTGATACCTGATAATGAGGCATATTTCTACATTTATGCTCAAACTATGTGGGGAAAAACTCAATATGGAATCGTTGGTTGTGCTAGCATAGATGACTATTTTAATAATGTTATCAAAAAACATGAACTCACTCGCAAGGATAAAGAAGAAGATAGAATGAAACATGTGAGAGTAACTAATGCTAATGTAGAACCAGTTTTTTTTGCATATAAATCACTTCCTGAATTAGATAACTTGATTCTTTCTTATGCTAAAGAGCATGAACCAATTTATGATTTCACTGCTAATGATGGCGTAGGACATCATTTCTGGGTAATTAATGAAAAGGAAATTAATGAAAAAATTCAAAAATTATTTGCTGAAATGCCTGCTCTATATGTAGCTGATGGTCATCATCGTACTGCAGCAGCAGCTTTAGTAGGTAAAGAAAAACGTGAACAACATCCTAATTATACTGGAGATGAAGAATTTAACTATTTCATGGCTGTAGCTTTCCCAGATAATCAATTGACAATTATTGATTATAATAGAGTCGTAAAAGATTTAAATGGTCTAAGCAAAGATGAATTTTTACAAAAATTATCTGAATTTTTTGATATTGAAAATAAAGGTACAGAAGAATATAAGCCTAATAAACTTCATAATTTTTCAATGTATTTGGGGGGTAATTGGTATTCATTAACAGCAAAGAAAGGCACCTACAATGACAATGATCCTATTGGAGTACTAGATGTAACTATTTTATCAGATTTAGTTTTAAATAATTTATTAGGCATTAAAGATCTGAGAACAGATAAAAGGATTGATTTTGTAGGTGGCATCAGAGGTTTAGGCGAGCTGAAACGTCGTGTGGATAGTGGAGAAATGACTGTCGCTTTTGCTTTATATCCAGTGTCTATGAAACAACTCATGGATATAGCTGATAGTGGCAACATAATGCCTCCCAAAACTACTTGGTTTGAACCTAAACTTCGTAGCGGACTCTCAATTCATTTGCTGGATTAAGTTTACTAATTAAAATTTTATTTTGAAAAAAATTACCAGGTTTTCCTGGTAATTTTTTTATTATGTTAAATAGAAATAATTTAGCATAATTTTTTATAAATATAATAGAAAATTAGATAAAAATAGCTCAACGTATGTTGAAGAATTATAATATTAAAAATATTAATTTTAATTAAATTTTTTGTAATTTAATTTATAGAATAACATTTTTTAATTATACTAAAATATTTATTAGGTAATTGTTTGAAAAATATATTTTTTATATTTGATAATTTTAATATTAATATGATAAAAATTTTGAGAAAATTTTTACAAATATAGAAAACCATTTAGAAAAAATATTAAATAACTTTGAACTATTTTAATCGCTTTCAAATAAAATTATATATTTTAAATGAACCAATAATGCAAACTTAAAAATATTATAAAAATTTTATATTTAATTGTCCGATAATTTATATTATGTTAAATAGATTTTTGCAAATTATTAAAATATATGTTTTTAAACGTATTTTATATTTAATTTCTCGTAATAATTGATATGCTCTATTTATTTATATTTTGTAATCTTTTATGTTAAATAGATTTTTTCAATTCATTGCACTATTCAAATCAAAATTTATAAAAATCAAATTTCTCTATTCTTCATTCGCATGAATAAAACATCTTTATTAACTTCAAAAAAATTTTTTAATAAACCAAATTTGATTTGTTTTGTTAATTTACGCACTTTAACTTTACCCACAATAAGCATTGTAGCACCATTAATTTTATTAAATTTTTTAGATTTTATAATTTATTAATCATTGCTGAAAAATAATATTTATAGGCAATAAATTTATTTTTGCTATATTTGTAATTAAATAAATAAAAAAATGCTTGTAGATGTAGCTTTACCACTGCCATTAGACAAAACGTTCCTTTATAAAGTGCCATCAGATCTACAAAATGAAATTCAATGGGGTATCAGAGTAATAGTACCATTCGGAGCTAAAAAATTGTATGCTGGTGTGGTAGTAGATATTCGAGAAGATGAAAAAATTGATAATTTAGATGAATTTACCAATGACATAGACGAAATAAAATATATTTTAGAAATATTAGATGATAAACCTATCATAAATAAGCAACAATGGGAATTATATAAATGGGTAGCAGATTATTATCTAGCAAATATAGGTGATGTGCTGAATAATGCTCTACCTAGTGGTCTAAAAATACAATCAGAAACTAAATATCAGCTACATCCAGACATTGATTTAAATAATATTAAAACAGAAGATGAAAATTTGATTTATGAAACTTTGCTTAGTAGAGAATTCATTACAAATGATGATATACAAAAGTTATTAGGTAAAAAAAATATTCAAAAATTTATAAAATCCTGTATTGACAGAAGTATTATCTACCCTAGTGAAGAATGTGAAGAGAAATTTATCCCCAAAAATGTTAAATTTATTAGCTTGAGTGAGGATTTTATTAATTCAGAAGATTTTAATGAAATAATTAATAAATTAGAAAAAAAAGCTCCTAAACAAATAGATATCATCCTATTTTTACATCAAAAACGCTCACAAGGACAAACAAAGATACTTAAATCTGAATTATCTAATAAGTTTACTATCTCTGCCATACAATCTCTAATAAAAAAAGGATATATTATCGAAACTATAGAAACTGTATCAAGGATAGAAAATAAAATACCTCATTTTAATGAAATTGAAAAAATTACATTGTCAGATATACAAAAATCTGCTTATAAGGAAATAAAAGAATACATAAGTAAAAATAAGCATGTACTTTTGTATGGAGTACCTGGCAGTGGAAAAACAGAAATATATTCTACTCTCATTCAAGAGTATTTAGATGCTGGCAAGCAAGTATTGTATCTTTTACCTGAAATAAGCCTAACAACATATTTAGTTAATAGATTACAAAAATATTTCGGTGAAAAAATTTTAGTATATCATAGTAGATTTAACCTACATGAACGTGTAGAAATATGGAATAAATTAGTAGATTTATGGGAACAAGATGATGCCTCCTGCATAATAGTAGGTCCACGCTCTGCATTATTTTTACCATTTAAAAATTTAGGGTTGATAGTTGTAGATGAAGAGCACGACCCATCGTACAAGCAGCAAGATCTAAATCCTAGATATCATGCCAGAGATATGAGTTTCGTTTTAGCTGATAATCACAATGCTAATCTAATTTTAGGTAGTGCTACACCAAGTTTAGAAAGTTGGTATAATGCTAAAATAGGCAAAATTGGATTTGTTAAAATTAAAGAAAGATATTCTGGTATCATACCGCCTTTGATAGAAATTGTAGATATGAAGTCTCTAATGCAGCAGGGCAAAGTGAGAGGACATTTCAGTAATACTCTTTTAAAAGCTATAGATGATGAGGTGAAAGCTGGTAGACAAGTACTTTTATTTCAAAATCGTCGTGGCTACTCATCGTGGATGGAATGCAAAAATTGTGGCTATATTTTTCCTTGTCCACATTGTGATGTCAATCTCACCTACCACAAAAATGAAAATCTATTAAAATGTCACTATTGTGGTTACACAATTGAAGTGCCTACTTATTGTCCAAAATGTAAATCTAATAGATTGATATTCAAAGGTTTCGGAACTGAAAGAGTAGAAACTGAGCTACAAAAATATTTTCCAAACTACAGAATTGATAGATTAGATTTGGATAGCACCAGACGAAAGCATGCTTTCAAAGAAATAATTCAAAAATTTGAACTACGTGAAACTCAAATACTGGTAGGAACACAAATGATATCAAAAGGTTTAGATTTTTCTAATATTCAACTTGTGGGAGTATTGAATGCTGACAATCTATTAGTATATCCTAATTTTCGCGTATTTGAACATGCTATACAATTGCTAATGCAAGTCGCTGGTAGAGCTGGACGTAGAGATGTGCAAGGTAGAGTGTTTATTCAGACTTTTTCTCTCAATAACCCTATCCTACCCTATATTGTTAATAATAATTATGATGATTTTGCAGAAAATGAATTAAAAGATAGATGGCAATTCAAATATCCACCATATTATAGAATGATACAAATACAACTACGACACAAAAATTTAGATATTGTAAAAGTCGCTTCTGATGCTTTAGCAACTAAAATAAAAGATATTTTGGATACTGAATACGTTAAAGGTCCTGTGGAGCCTGTAATATCAAAAATCAGAGATTATTATTATCGTCAAATTTTAATTAAAATACCACGTGATAATTCTTTAAAAATAAAAAAACAACAAATTAATGAAGTCGTTTTCTATACTCTGAAAAGAAATAAAGTGTGGAAAAGTGTTTTAGTAGACATAGACGTAGATCCAGTTTAGGAAGATAATCAGACTGGGGTGACGAGGTGACTGGATGACGAGAAGACTGGGAGACTGGAGAGACGAAATGACTGGATGACTGGGGTGACGAGGTGACTGGATGACTGGGTGAGGGAATGACTGGGGAGACGAGGTGACTGGAAGACTGGGATGACGAGAAGACTGGGAGACTGGGGAGACGAAATGACTGGATGATAACTAACAACAAACAACTGACAACAAACAACTAAAATTTCTCTACACTTCTAAATTCCTCAACTTTTCCACTTCTACACTTCAAATCAATCACTCATCCACCTTTTAAACTTTATAAACTTTATGAACTACTACACTTCTCCACTCCTCAACTCCTCCACTTCTCAACTTTAATTTTTCATTCGTGCCAATTTGTGTCCATTTGTGGATAAAATTAACTTACAACCTACAACCTACAACTTACAACAAAAATTTTTCCCACTCCTAAACTCCTAAACTTATCAACTCCTCAACTTTAATTTTTCATTCGTACTAAATTACTCACATTACTATTTTTCGAAATTATTATTCCCTAAAAATTATAAATATTCTTCTATTGCTTTTAGGAATATTTTTTCTGCTTCATCTAATGACCCATAAAAATCGGCTCCTGAGGCATTTTTATGTCCGCCACCATTAAAATATCGTTGCGCTAAATATCTCACGTCATAGGCAGCTTTACTACGTAAACTAATTTTAATGCGATCCTTCCTCTCAGATATCAAAGCAGAAATGTTTACATTTTCTATACTAAGTGGCATAGAAACTATCCCTTCAGTATATCCAGGATGGTAATTAAACTCTTGAAGTTCTTTTTGTGTGAGTTTAATGTAGGCTACTCCTTTATTTTCTAAAAATTTTAATTTTTCGTAAATGCTATAACCTAATAATCTAAACCTATCATAAGTATAGGAATTGTAGATCAAATTATTAATTTCATGAACATTAATGCCTTTTTTAATTAACTCAGCCATTATCTCATAAGGATGTGGACAATTACAGCAATGAAAAAATTTATTTGTATCTGTATAAATGCCAGTATAAATGCATTCTGCTATTTGTTTATCTATCAAACTAGGCTCCATATAAGTCAATAAATCATAAACAATTTCTGAAGTAGAAGAAACTTTGTTATCAGAAATCAAAATATTCCATTCATTCTGCGGAGGATCTAAATGATGATCTATACATATACGAAAAGCTTTTATGTTATTAGTTGATACAGACATACTCATATTGCGACTCAGTGAGTTGAGATCAGTAGCGATGAGATAATCTGCGTCAGAAAATAAACCAAAACATAGAGCATTATCATCATCAAAAATAATTGCTCGATCTAAATCTGGCATCCACTTATAAAACGAAGGAATAGCATCAGGAATTACCAATGATACCTGATGTCCTAATTTTCTAAGAAATCTGCTGATAGCTATAGATGAACCTAAAGCATCACCATCAGGATTTTTATGAGTTGTTACAATAATTTTGTAACTTTGCTGACTCATAAAAATAGTTTTCAATTGAAAAAAATTTGATATATCATTCATATTAAAAAAATATTATAATTTAGCATGCAAAATTTTGCAAATTTAAAAAATAAATTATTATGGCAGAACAACGTACTCTTGCAATTATTAAACCCATAGCAGTACAAAATGGTCATACTGGAGCTATCCTTCACACCATTTGTGCTAATGGTTTCAAACTAAGAGCTTTAAAAATGATGAAAATGAACAAAACTTTAGCAGCAACTTTTTATCAAGAACATAAAGATCAAGATTTCTATAATGATCTGATCGATTTTATGACATCAGGACCTATTGTCGCTATGGTAATAGAAAAAGAAAATGCAATAGAAGATTTTAGAAATTTGATGGGATCTACAGATCCATCTAAATCTAAACCTGGTACTCTCAGATATCAATATGGTACTAGCATAAGAGCTAATGCTATTCATGGTAGCAAAGATGAGGAAAGTGCTAAAAGAGAAATTGATCTGATGTTTACTAAAAAAGAAATTTTTTAATATTTAATTCTTTTTATACCTTTTATTTCTTTTTTTAACTGCTTATTATTTTTCTGATGTGAAACTTTTAAAAGTACCATCAGAAAAGAACCATACTATGCTTATAATTTCTTTAATGCTATCATTAATAACGTGTAATGACTGATCAGAAGTGATATTTTGAGATGCTAAATTAAGATTATCATCTTTTTTTGAATTATCTGTTAATGTCTCATTAATAGTTTCTTTTATTGTTTCTTTAATGTCTTTTTCTTCTTCAATTTGCTTATTTAAATTTTTAACATCATTATAAGTATCTGGTATATTTAAATCTAATTCTGCTGTTGTAGGTTTATTTTTTTCATTTATTAAGTTTAAATTTTTATTAGAAGTTTCTATATTTTTTAGCATATTACCAGATCCGAATAATAGCCAATCAGAGCTAATTTCAGGAAACTTTTCAAGTATTTTCATAACAATTTCTAATGAAGGTTTATTGCGTCCATTTAGAATATGTGATAAACGAGATCTATCTATTTCTAATACATCAGCGAATTCTGATGGTGTGAATTTATTATAATCCATTATTTTTAGAATTCTATCTAACATAATTTTTTTTGTTTACAAAATTAAATTATTTTTTTAAATTGCAAAAATATAATCAATTTACATTTATACATTTGTAAATTAACAATTGTATATTTTAAAGTATTACTTTAATATTTAATTCTAATTAATTAATATACAATAAAATATAAATATTTAACTTCTTATTAACTTTATTGTAATATATGTTAACGAATACTTAATGTATTAGTTTAATTTATATATGTTAAATTATTGATTTATAATATTTTAAATTAATAATAATCTAATTATAATCTATTTTTTATGTTTTTTAATAATAATTTATAAAAAATGTTGTAATTTAATTTTGTCAATCTATTTACTTTTGTAAATTATTAATAAATTGATTAATGTAAACAGGTTTTTTTATGAAATTATAATAAATAATTTACAATTGTTAATTTTTTTAAACTCCCCTATTCTATTTTTTTCATTATTAAATATTGCTACAAATATCAATTAAGATTTTAATATTAATTATCAATAATAAGCTTGATTATTGATTGTTAATATGCTATACAAATGATTTATGATAGTTGAATGTTGTGATAGTAATAATATACTAATATGGGTCAGAATAATTTTATTTTTTTTTAACTTGCAGATTGTAAACAATATTTGTTAAAAAAAATCATAAATAATATATTCTCAAATAAAGTATGTTATGGTTTTTGTTAGATTTTTATAAAAAAGTTAATTAAATAACATTTAAATCTTATTTAATTCCCAGTATTATTAAATTTTTTTGTTTATTTGATGTAGTTACTTAAGTTAATTTTTAGGATTTTAAAATTAGTATTAATTAAAAGAAAATAATTCTGTAAATTTGCAATATAATTATTAAATTATATAATGGAAAAACTAGGGAATTTTGAATTAAATAAAATATATGAGGGTGATAGTCTTGAATTATTAAAACAAGTACCTGATAATTCTATAGACTTAATATTTGCTGATCCGCCTTACAATCTTCAACTAAATGGTGATTTATACAGGCCTAATCAAACAAAAGTAGATGCTGTTAATGACGATTGGGATAAATTTGAATCAATGGAAGAATATGATAGGTTTACAACAACATGGTTAAAAGAATGTCACAGAATCTTAAAAAATACAGGTTGTCTATGGGTAATTGGAACATATCATAATATTTTTAGAGTAGGTAACATATTACAAAATATTGGTTTCTGGATTCTGAATGATGTAATTTGGATAAAAACTAATCCTATGCCAAATTTTAAAGGTACAAGATTTAATAATGCGCATGAAACATTGATATGGGCGGTAAAGTCAAAAACATCAAAATATACATTTCATTATCATTCTTTAAAAGTAATGAATGATGATATACAAATGCGAAGTGATTGGTTAATACCAATATGTCAAGGAAGTGAACGAATTAAAGTGAACGGACAAAAAGCACATTCTACACAAAAACCAGCTGAATTATTATATAGAATTATTATTTCAACATCTAATCCTGGTGATATAGTATTAGATCCCTTTTCTGGTTCTGGAACTACAGCAGCAGTAGCTAAAAGACTTGGAAGGAAATATATATCTTTTGAGAAAGAACATTTTTATGTTCAAATTTCAAATCAAAGACTTGAGAAAATTAAACCCATTGACAAACAGTTGTTAGAATATAAAGTAGAAAAAAAAATACCAAGAATTCCTTTTGGTTGCTTAATTGAAAAAGGATATATTAAAATTGGTGAATATTTATATTCAAAAGATAAAAAGTACTCTGCTAAAGTGCAAGCAGATTCATCAATATTATATAATGGAATTGCAGGATCTATTCATAAAATTAGTGCGATGATATTACAAAAAGATAGCAATAATGGCTGGACATTCTGGTATGTAATAAGAGATAATCATTTAATATCAATAGATCAGATTAGACAAGATTATATTAATACCTATTTTAAATCAGCAAAAAAATTAGATGAGATTCCGTTTGAAATAGATAAAGTATGTGAACCTAAAAATAATTTTTTATATGACAATGATGAATTATAATGATTTTAAAAAAATATTAAATGAAAATATCTTTGAAAAATCAAAGTCTGATTTACTTGAAAAAATAGCGAATTCCCCATCTCGATTTATTGGATTATTTAGACCGACTAAACCTAAAGCAAAAATCATGCAAAATTTATTACAATCCAATGAAATCCACTTTGGTGATGCTATAGAAAAATTATTTGAAGAATATTTTAAAATAATTGGGTTTGATCTTCTATCGAAAAGATACATTACTGCAAAAGGAGAAATACTTAATATTGATCAATGTGTAAAAAAAGATAATAAAATTTATTTTATTGAACAGAAAGTGCGAGATGATCATGATTCAACAAAAAAACGTGGACAAATAGATAATTTTGAGAAGAAATTAAATATATTGCTATCAATTTATAATGAAAATAATTTGGAAGGTATTTTTTATTTTTTAGATCCTGAATTTTCAAAAAATAAAAATTTTTATACAACTGAATTAGAAAAAATGCATAATGATTATAATGTAAAAACCTCTATTTTCTATGGGAAAGAGCTTTTTGATTATTTTAATTATCCAGATATTTGGAATGAAATAAATCTATATTTAGCAAAATGGAAAGAAGAAATACCTGATTTACCTGAAATAAATTTTGATATTGATGCGGATATGACATTTAATGAGATCAAAGATATTAATCCATCAATATTTAGAAAATTATTTAGTAATAATGATATTTTTAATAAAATTATTTTAACCCTATTCCCTGAAAAAAAGACATTAAATCTATTATTAACATATTTTCAAAGTAAAGATTTAACAATCTATAAAACTTTAGCTGAAAATTTGGAAACTAAATTGAAAATCATGTAGTTTTATGTCCTATAAAATTGTAAAAATTCATAATGAATTATACATTTAACTGCAGTTTAAAATATGAAATATCACAATAATATTACTTATTCTTTAACTAATAAAGAGTACTATTCTATTATTTGTAGATGCATAAAGCCCAAAATTATTATAGTGATTAGATAAAATTTATGAATATAAAATAAATGCAAAAATTAATTCTGGAATATTAGATAATGTTTTTGAAATCTTAACTGATGGAAGTATTATTATAAATTAGGAAAATAATAAAAATAAGTGCGATAGTGCAAGTATAATTATTATAATGGATATAGGTATATTGCTAAATTTTAATAATAGCAAATTCTCAAGTAGCCAATGTATAAATTATTATTCTTTTAAAACAGTTTGTTAACACAATAAACTTATTTTTCTAAATAATATCATTAGTTTACAAATGTAAATTAATGATGTCAAATCAAATAGAGCTATTAAATATCAGAAATTACTAAAAAAGAGTAATTAATAATTATAAAAATAATCAATTGATACACAATGCAAATGCTATTACTAATAACAGACTAAATAATGAAGTATATTTCAAATAAGGATCCAAGTCTTTACCACTTTTATGAAAAATTTTAAATAACATTATAAAAGACAATAAGAATACAAATGTATATAAATATCTATGCCAGGGAAATGACGCATAGATAATACTATAAGAAATAAAGCATAAACACATTGTGCATGTGAGAATAAGATGATAAATCTTTGCATTTTTCAATCCAAGCTTGACAGCAATAGTAATTTTGCCTGAAGCGAGGTCATTATCAATATCTCGCATATTATTAATATTCAGAATCATTGTACTAGTCAATCCTATACCGATGGCTGGTAGTACAGGTTGAAAATCTAAAGAATGCACATGTAAAAAATAAGTACCAATAACAGAAACAGGACCAAAAAATAAAAAAGCGAAGAAATCGCCCCACCCTTTATATCCATAAGCATGTTTGCTCAAGGTATAAAAAACTGCTGCTAATATGCAAAGAAGTCCAATAATAAGCATAATTATTGTTGACTTCCATCCAATAAACTTAGTAGAGTAAATAACAAGTGTTAATCCGATAATAGCTACCCATATTATACCCAATCCTACAGCTATTTCCATTTGCTTTAAAGAAATATATCCACTCTGAAGAGAGCGAATGGGCCCCTTACGATCTCCAGTAGTATCTGTACCTTTTTGATAATCTCCCAAATCATTTGCCAAGTTAGACAAGATTTGTAATGATACTGCTAAAATCAGTGCCATAAAAAATATTTTACCAAAAAACATTCCTTCGTGCCAGGCTAGAGCGCTTCCTAATATCACTGTTGCTATAGCCAAAAAAAGTGTTCGTAATCTAAAAGCTGATATCCAATTTTTTATGGTGGGCATATTCATTTATTAAAAAAGATTCATTATGTTGCGATTAATACAAATTGTTTTAATATATTATCAAAAAAGCTTCTTTGTTTTTTAATCATTCATTTTGCCTTTATATTGATTATAATTATATATTTTTTCGAAAGGTTTTCTTTTTTTCTCAGGGATTTCATCATTTTTAGGATAACCTACAGTGATAATGAGAACAGGTCTACTAGATGAAGGTATATTAAGTAATGAACGTACTTTTTTTTCATTAAACCAACCAACAATACATGTACCTAATCCCAATTCTGTTGCTTGTAAGCAAAAATGAGCCGTTGCAATGCCAATATCTATCAAATTATAAGGTTTATTTTTTAAAACAGAGCCAATAGCTGATGAGACATTTGGTCTCTCCATTATTACTACTACATGAATGGGAGCTTGTTTAGTAAAATGATTCATTGGTAAAATATTTTTTGAAGTGGCATCAGCTATTTGATTTTTTATATTCTGATCATTGACAATAATAAATTTCCATGGTTGTGCATTACATGCTGATGGTGCTAAATGTACAGCTTGTAAACATTTTATAATTTTTTCATCTTCTACTGGTTTATCACTGTATGCTCTCACACTATATCTACGTTTTACCAGCTCAATAAAGGAATTTTGTTCATTCTGCATAATGAATATTATATTTTATCCAATTGCAAAAATAAGATTTTTTTTTAAAGATATCGGTTATCAAAATTATTAATAATTTTGAAAAATATTAATTATTTTAAAATTATGGGATTAAAAACTGGCTTGGTTGGTATCGCTAACAGTGGAAAAACTACATTATTTAATTGCCTTACTAACAGTAATATAGAGACCTCTGCATATGCTTTTTCTAATACAAAATCTAACATTGGCATTGCTAATGTTATAGATCCACGATTAGACGAGATACATAAATTAATACCTGCTGACAAAAAAATTTATGCAACAATAGAAATTATTGATATTCCTGGACTGGTGAAAGGTGCCAGCCAGGGCGAAGGTATAGGTAATACTTTTCTTAATGATATTAGAAATATGGATGCTCTTGTCTATGTACTTAGATGCTTCGAGGATGAATCACTTTCACACATCGATGGCAGTATAGATCCTGTGAGAGATAAAGAAATTTTAGATTTAGAATTGCAAGTTAAGGACTTAGAACAAGTAGATCGTAAACTACAAAAAGTAGAGAAATTAGTAAAATCTGGTGATAAAACTGCTGCTGATGCATTGAATAGTTTATTGAAATTCAAAGATGCTTTAGAAAATTTTGTTAATATCAGAGATATAGAGCTTAATGATATAGATAAACTATTGATAAAAGAACTTGCTATTTTGACTGCTAAACCAGTATTTTATGTTTTAAATGTCGATGAAAAGGGTGTTAATGGTAATAAATATACAGAGAATTTCCTAAAATCTATTAATGAAAATACTTTAATAGTAGCGGCTAAAATTGAGGAAGATATTATGACTATAGATATTGAAGATGAAAGGAAAGAATTTTTAGCTGAATACGGATTAGATGAGCCAGCAATAAATAAATTATCTAGAGGGATTTATAAACTTTTAGATTTGATAACGTTTTTCACTATCGGTGGTAAAGAAAATAGAGCGTGGAGCATAAAAAATGGAGCTACTGCTGTAGAGGCTGCTGAGGAAATACATAGTGATTTGGCACGAGGTTTTATAAAAGCAGAAGTCATCTCTTATGAAGATTTGATTAATTATAAATCTGAACAAGCTTGCCGTAATGCAGGTAAAATCAGATTAGAAGGTAAAAATTATATAGTCAAGGATGGAGATATATTGCATATTAGATTTAATGTATAATTACAAATGTAAATTCATAAAAAAAGGAGTTAAATTAAAATTTAACTCCTTTTTTAATTTTATGGAATATACATTAATTTACTTCTTCGTAATCTACATCAGTGAAATCATTTTCATTTGATTGTTTTTGAGATTTCGAAGAAGTTTTATCTTCATTTTCCTCGTCACTAGATTCATACATATAAGTGCTAGCTTTTTGCCAAGCATCATTTAGACGAGCCATAGCACTATCTATAGCAGTAACGTCTTGAGATTTATGAGCATCTTTTAGAGCATTGAGAGCACTTTCTATTTCTGCACGATTTTCTGGTGGTATTTTGTTACCAAAGTCTTTAAGTTGTTTTTCAGTACTATAAATCAGATTGTCAGCTTGATTAACTTTATCGATTTTTTCTTTGAGTTTTCTATCTTCATCAGCATGGCGTTGAGCTTCTTCTTTCATACGTTCAATTTCTTGATCTGTTAAGCCAGTACTAGCTTCTATTCTAATAGATTGAGTTTTGCCAGTAGCTTTATCTTTAGCAGACACATTAAGTATGCCATTAGCATCTATATCAAAAGTAACTTCTATTTGTGGTACACCACGTGGTGCAGGAGGAATGCCGTCTAAATGAAATTTCCCAATTGTTTTATTATCTTTAGCTAATTGACGTTCACCTTGTAAAACATGAATCTCTACTGAAGTTTGATTATCAGCAGCTGTAGTGAAAACCTCAGTTTTTTTAGTAGGTATAGTAGTATTAGCTTCGATTAATTTTGTGAAAACACCACCTAATGTTTCTATACCTAAAGAAAGAGGAGTTACGTCTAATAGTAATACGTCTTTCACTTCACCAGTAAGCACTGCACCTTGGATAGCAGCACCGATAGCAACTACTTCGTCAGGGTTCACACCTTTAGAAGGAGTTCTACCAAAGAAATCTTCAACTATTTTCTGTACCATTGGTATACGAGTAGAACCACCCACTAAAATAACTTCATCAATTTCAGAAGCTTTCAGATTAGCATCTTCTAAAGCTTTTCTACATGGCTCTATAGTAGATTTCACTAAATCCTCAATGAGAGATTCGAATTTTGCTCTTGTTAATTGTTTTACTAAATGCTTTGGCACATTATCAACAGTAGTAATATATGGTAGATTAATCTCTGTCATCATACTAGAAGACAATTCTATTTTAGCACGTTCAGCAGCTTCTTTTAATCTTTGCAGTGCTAAAGGATCTTTTCTGAGGTCTACACCTTCTTCTTTCATAAATTCTTCTGCCAACCAGTTCATCAGTCTTTCATCAAAATCATCTCCTCCTAGTTTAGTATTACCATTGGTAGATTTAACCATGAAAACACCTTCACCTAGCTCTAGAATACTAATATCAAAAGTACCACCACCGAGATCATAGACAGCTACTTTCATTTCTCTATGTTTCTTATCTAGACCATAAGCTAGAGCTGCTGCTGTAGGTTCATTGATAATTCGCCTGACATTTAGTCCTGCTATTTCTCCAGCTTCTTTAGTAGCCTGCCTCTGAGAATCATTGAAATATGCTGGTACTGTTATGACAGCCTCAGTAACTTCTGTACCCAAATAATCTTCAGCAGTTTTTTTCATTTTCTGAAGTATCATAGCAGAGATTTCTTGAGGAGAATATTCTCTATCATCAATTTTGACTCTAGGAGTATTATTAGGTCCTCTGACTACTTTATAAGAAACTCTATTAATCTCTTGCTGTACTTCATCAAATGTTCTTCCCATGAAACGTTTAATGCTATATATTGTACGCGTAGGATTTATTATTGCTTGTCTTTTAGCTGGATCACCTACTTTAATCTCATTATTGTCTGTAAAAGCCACCATCGAAGGAGTTGTTCTACGACCTTCGCTATTAGCTATTACGATGGGTTCATTACCCTCGACCACTGCCACACATGAATTAGTGGTCCCTAAATCTATTCCTATTATTTTTCCCATAGTTTATATTTTTTTGTTTTACTTTGTCAAAATATATACCACATTAGATAATGTTTGATTATTGACATAATTTCATATTAATTAAAGACAATTTGTCTTGAATGGAATGATATTATTAAAGGATATTATGTAAAATATTCATATTTAACTAAATTTATCAATGTAAATTGGGCGTTAAAAATAATATTATCAATTTTATTTAAAAAATTGGTTCTATAACTCTTATTATGGGCAATATAATTTTAGATTGTAACATGAAAATATTTGTTTTTAATTGTTTAGGTTAATTTTTTAACCACAAAGGACACTAAGATATTACACAAGGTTCACAAAGTGCCATTTATAACCCTTTAAATTCCATCTTTTAATAAAATAACATTAAAGTTTATCAATAGTCCTAGCTTATAATTTCCGAGTTTTAGATATGTTAATGTTTGCGCTAAGTGTATATCATTTAATGCTTCAACGCTTTTAATTTCAATAACTAACCTTTTCTCAACCAATAAATCAATCCTGTAACCACAATCTAATTTGACTCCTTCATATACTAATGGCATCGGTTTTTCTTTTTCTACAAATAAACCCGATTTCCTAATTTTATAATACATACATTCTTAATAAGCACTTTCTAATAAACCAGGTCAGAGCTATTTATGAATCTCTATTCCCAAACCAATCACTTTATTTGCGATTTCATTTTCTTCAAATTTTTCTCTGTGTTCTTTGTGCATTCTTTGAGAGCTTTGTGTTTAATATTTAACTGTTCTATAATAAAGAAAATAATATTATAAAATCCATTTTTGTAAATTTACACTATTTTTAATCTTTACGCCCATAAAACGTTATAGAACTATATAAATATTTTATTAATTATCTGAAATTCAGGTTTACAGTAGTATTTTTATTGCTTTCTATAGTGAAATTTTTTTCTATTGTATAAATACTTTTATTTACATATTTAGCTCTAAAGACGATAGTATAATCTCCTGGTTGCAATT
>ERZ795052.2467-NODE-2467-length-22377-cov-5.074008_pt1 | contig 22377 bp, 30 predicted proteins | sample MGYA00375136_ERZ795052 | MGnify/ENA primary metagenome ERZ795052 (study PRJEB30181, sample SAMN05720156) | activated sludge metagenome | isolation source: Anaerobic digester | place: Japan | collected 2015-05-26 ... | reverse complement strand
GGCACCGGCCCATTCGTTCTGTAAGATACCCAGGAAGTTCACCATCTGATTCACCAGGGTCGAAAGATGCCTTGCCGGCGTCGAAGCGAGTTTTCCGGAAACTCCGCCGAGTCCTTCTTGAATGAGTTGGCGCAGGCTCCAGCCGGCACAGTAACCTGTTAGCATGGAGAGATCGTGAATGTGGAAATCCCCTTCGCGATGGGCCTTCGATATTTCCGGCGAATATATTTCGTCGAGCCAGTAATTGGCCGTTACCGTGCCGCTGGCGTGCAATATGAGACCGCCGATCGAATAATTGACCGTCGAGTTTTCCTTCACTCGCCAGTCCTGTTTTCCGATATAAGAATCTACGATGCTTTTCGCTTCTAGTGGCATAATGACCTCCTTATTTTGAGAGAGCAAAATCTAGCCGGGGCAAAGAATCTCGGCCTATAAGATAAGTACGATTCAGGTTTTATATTTGGGAAAGCACTCTTTCGTAAGCCTCCTTGTCAAGGAATAACTGAATATACAATATCTGGTACCGGATATATCAGACTATACCGACGGCGTCGAAGGAGTTGAGATCGACCGAGACCGCGTCGTTTCCAATGATCTCGATAAACGCGTCGTGCATGAATTCGTCGATTGCCTCGGCCTCTTCTAACGTTGCAATACGTATATGTATTCCTCCGTCGGCAGATTTTCGCCACCAGAATCCTACACCGGTCTTCGAATTGACAGACAGCGCCTCGATCTCTTCGTGCCTCGAATATCTGAAGGCTCTCCGGGATATTATGCTCGCATGGTTGGAGAGCTGCTCGAGAAGTTCCGAAAAATCGGCCTTGGAGAGGAGAACGCTGTATTCCTCTCTCGCGTCGATATCGTTCACAAAAACGAGAATGCTGCTCTTCAACGCAGATCTCGACGGGTGAAGGTTCTGGTGTCTGAAAATCTTCATATTATCTCCTGAGTACCGGCATGTGAGGCTGCCTGACGAAATAGGTGTCCGGGATCTCTTCAAGTGCGACTTTCCCGGCCGGCAGTTCCATGCACTGTTCCCTGAACGGGCAGGTGACCGTGCATTCCCAATCGCCCGTCTGTCCATCGCATGCAAGTTCCTTGACGAGTTCCTTGCGCCTGGAGTCGCTTATCTTTCCGCAGTCGAATAGGAAGTCGATGTCTTCTGGAGTGTACGACGGCAGGTAATCGCGCTCCGGAACTATCTGGCTTTCTATCGCTTCGCCAAGCACTTCGCATCTTTCGAATATGCCTTCTACCGAGAAGGGTTTTATGAGGACGGGGGAGAGGTCGAATTGGTTACTGCCGATTTCTACGACTCTCTCTATTAGAGGTCTGTGATATCCCTCTTCGTCTTCGTAGATGGTGAGTCTGTAATCGGCGAACTTCATTGAGCCGCGGAGCCCGTAGAAGATCCTCCATTCCTCGATGGGTTCTACGTAACCATAGCACGGCGTGAAGTATGGTCTAACGTATTTGTAGAAAAACTCGTAAATCGAGGCCTGAAGAATATGGCCTATCATAGGAGCTGGCGCCATCGGATCGAGTAGGTACATTCGTGCTTCTTTCGGCGGGTTCTTGTAGCCATCTATCAGCTTTGTCTTACCTTCCTCTCCTGTCGATTTAATTTCGGCTCCCACGTGTCGGCCGTTGATGTTGAGAATAATATCGGCGTATCCTGACATTTCGTACTTGAAGTCCTCGCCGAAAACGAACTGAACCCTCGGCTGTCTGATTACGATGAACTGAGCGTACTTGCTGGCGAGCATATCTTCGAAATGGTCGCCAAACTGCATCTTCATTGCCGTAGCCAGCCCTTTCTTCGATAAGAAGAATCCGAAGTTCTGCATCGCCTGTTTCCTGTTGCACTCTCCGAAAACGCTAGAATCGTCCATTTTCACCGAGAGAGATGACGGGCTGAAGCGTCTCGCATACGTTGGCGGATTGAGCCAGTACATCTGAGCTTCGTCCGACCCTTGCTGTAACAGTTGAGTGATAGAGGTTATTTCTGGCATTTCGTCTCCTTTCTGGCAAGGCTCTTCATGGCCATGCCGATTTGTCTTTGGGTGGCGTCGATGAATTGTTCGATGCACACGGTGCTTATTCTATTTTCTTCAGCTAATTTGTTCGTGTCGCAGCCTTCCACGTATTCGCAGAGCATCTCGAACTTGTCGTCTTCGACGAAGGTGAGTACGTTTTGCAGGTACGGATAGTTCGACTTCGTGCCGAGGTACTGTACTATCGTCTCCTCGTAATCCTCGAGCGACTGGTCTTCGTACGAACTCACGTGTTCGGTCGCGAATTGATTCGACATATCTTTCGAGATTCGCCATAGCCAGCTAAGTACACGGCGAGGAAGAAGGTAGGAAATGTATTTGTGGAACGGTATCTTCGAGTGCGTGTATTTGCCTATGATATGAAGAAGAATAAGGCTCAATTCCTGCATGATGTCCTCTTCTGAGTATTGCTGGCAAATGGTTTGCAGGCGCGCCATCGTGTCCCAAACGTTTCCCCTGCTTGAAGAGGCAAAGCCTTTTCGGATCACTTCGTAGATCTGCCGGTTCCCGTCGTAGTCGGTGCCTTTCAGTATTGCGATCACGGCGTTCAGGTGGTGTATAAGGTGGCCGCGAATGGAGAAGAACATGGCGTTCTTCTCCTTTGCGTCGTCTGTGTTTTTATACGACTCCACTAACTTGTTCAGGTTGTAATGTTCTCTGTGCATATTACACTTCCTGAAGTCCTAGATAGAGGCTGTGAGCTATCGCCATCGCCGCGGCTTCGTCGTGCTGGAGTTCGTAATCATCAGGAATGGCGAAAAGCTGTCGGCAATTTCGAACCATATCCTCCTGCATTTCCTTACGGCGCTTGTTGTAGCTCGAGTCTTTGTACTGTTGCGGATTGATTCCGACGGCCGCTTTTCCGGACGATTGGTTTACAAAGTGAGGAATCGTGCCTGTCTCTTCGAATATTGCCATTGCGATCGCGCCCGTTAGACGAGAAAGTAAGAGACCGCTGCTTGCGTTGGCTTTGACGAATTGATCTTCGATCGCCGAGTGCGCTATTCGGAAGTCTTTCTCCGAAAGAGAGCGGATGACGTATTTGAGAGACATCGAGATATCAATTATCTTTTCCGTGTTCTCCGAGGTTCTTTTCGGGTTTATCTTTGAGTATCCTTCGAGAGATCCCGTCTTGGCGTCGAGTATTGCCCACGCCGTGGTTCCTGTTCCGGGATCTATTCCTAAAATCACATCTTGAGACATGAAATCCCCTCCGAGTAATATTCATTCGCGGGCCTCCTTGATAGCCTGGTCTATTTTCTCGACGACCCATTTTTCGTCTTCGGCTTTTTGGAAGGGAATTTCGACGTACGAGATGCCGTCTTTCAGCAAGGCCGTTCTCTTCTTCCTGTCGAGGAACTTCCTGTTCTCGTACCGCTCAAGACTTTTCCACGGATTAGAACCGCCGTAATCGACAGTTCTGTAATGGTGTTCCCCGTGGACTTCTATTGCAATTCTAATTCCGTCGTTTGTGGTTAAAAGCCAGTCGATGAATTGGCCGGCGAAGGGTACTTCCTGCTTCAAGTTGTTCGCTCCGTAGTTTCGGATAAGGATCTTTCCGATGGAGCGGTGGTAAGAGGAAGCCTGCCGCGAGAAGTCAAATGCCGATCTTCCTTCGTATGTCTTCTGCTTCAAAGAAGGTGAGGCTGTTTTCAGCGGCTTTCTTTCTAACTTTTTCTTCGATTTTCCGTACCACGGTTTCGGGGATAACATCTTGCGCCTCCTTTTTCACGCAGTTGGTGTAGAAAGGGCAATAGTAGCAATGGCTACCTACAACCCTGTAAGAGACGGAGTGCCATATTACGTCGGCTATGCTCGACAACTGGTGCGCGATATCCAGATAATTCGTGAATTTCTGAAAGGTAGAACTCCTCATAGATTTCAAGTCGAGTAGCATTACGGCCGAAAAGGTCTTCTTTCCTCCGTATTTCTTCACGTACCAGTTGTCGGAAGCAATGTAATGTGCGCCGATTGTAGGCGTTAGCGGGAGGTTTAACATATCGTTCGGCGTGTACCTGTAGAAGGGGATAACTATGACTCTTCGGAAGTCTATTTTGTGGAGCATCGGATACGTGAGCAATCCGGCGATTCGCGCCTTGAGGAGTACGGTCCATTTCATAGTTTCCACTCTCGGGAATATATAGGATATGTACTTGCACTGTTTGGTCGGTATCGTGCCGTCTGGCATAGCGTTGTCGAAAAACCAGCGAATAGTCTCCGCGCCGAGGCTGTAAACGTCGTTTATGGAATAGACAGGGTGCGTGAGCGCTATTTTGTTCTTCGCATATCCGCTCGAATACTTGTCGAAGTATTCCCTGAATTTGACGAGAAGGTCCGTGTATTTCGGCATCTCTCCAAGCCCGGCGAGATGGTAGAAGTCTAGCGTTGTGTCTTCCAATGCTCTTTTGAAAGGCCATTCCCACGTCCACAGTGGCATGAAGCTTTTGGCGTTCCGGTGAAGGGTGAGCGCCATAGATTTCGGGCATGTCTCGGTGAATTCGATGTATCTAAGCGGTATCTTGGCAAGTTTCTTGTGCGGCGCAAAGATCGCGTTCCTTTTTACTACCTCTTTCATCGTCACTCCTCAAGCTTGCCGCGATATTCATTGCGTCGCTGGCGTTGTTCAGAACTGTGGATATGTTCGAAATGATAGACCGTGTGAGTTCGAGGCTATGGATAAGCTGCCTGTTCGATTCCAGAAGCACGGAAGTTTTGTAGATATCCAGTATTCTCCCGAGCGAGAAGTCCGACCTGTTGACGGAAGCCGCGAGCGCAGACGCGGCCTTCGCGATATCTGATACCTTCAGTTTCGAAAGCAATTCTACGGATTTGTATATTGAGTCCTCTCCGGAGACGTTTTTGTTGTTTTCGTACCAGTATGCCGCCGAGTGTTGAAGCCGTAGCGATCTGAAGGCCTGTATTCCGTTTTTCATTACGAATTCGTCGGGGTCGAGCCCATCGGGAAGTTTCTTCACGGCCGATAGTATATCCATCTTCGGCAGTATGTTCTCTATTAACTTGCAGGTGCCGCTTATACCCGCCTCGTCTCCGTCGAGTACGAAGATTATGCCTGTGTATCCTAGCTTCTTCAATTTCGAGATGAACGATTCGGCCGAGCCTTCGGCTATCGAACTGCCGTTTATCGCGACTGCGTTGTATATCCCGTTCAGCCACAGACGTATCGCATCGAACGGGCCTTCGACTATATACGCTGAATTCTTCGATTTCGACTTGGCTGCCATGTGCAATCCGTGCGGCCATTCCGATTTAACGAACCAGCCTTCGACGTTGTTCGTGTTCTTCGATTTCGACGGCGGGTTCGGGTGGCAATCCCTAGCCTGGAAAGCCTTCGGGTTGCCCGATTCGTCGAGTATCGCGTACATGAGAGATCTCGGAGCAAACCTTATCGGATACTGAGGATTCGACTCGATAAGCCCGAATGTTTTGAGGAGATCCGGCTTGAACTTGGAGCACATATACATATGGTACTGGTTGTAGTCCGACACGTATCCGACACCGAACTCTCTTATTTCCTCTATGGTTACTCTTTTTCCTTCGAGGTAGTTTCGCACGTCGCCGCCGAGTTGTTTCGGATTGAAGTTCATAGTGTACTCGTACGCCGCTTTGAACATGGCTTCTATATCTTCGGTAGGCACTTCTTCCTCGTATGTGATTCCGTACTTGTTCAGAAGCTTGAGCAATGCGTCGTCGAAGGAAAGGCCTTCGACTTCCATGCAGAGATCGACTGTACGCCACATCTTCTTACAACTGCCGAAGCAGTAAACGTGTTCGTCGCCCGGATCGTCGTAGTAAACCATCGAGTTGGTTCTCCCGTCGTTGTGTACTACGCATGGGAACGGGATCTTATGCTTAGCGTCGATCTTGAAGTTGTCGTAAAGATAATTCTTCAGATAAGGGTCGAGGCTTCTGGCCAGCCCGCTCCTGTTTTTCAGTCTCATATTCATACCTCCTTTCGAAATTCAAGCATTCGTTCATGCAAATAAAAAAAGCAGGGCCAAAGAGGCCCTGCCTGTTTCGAATCCACTACCGCTAAAACAGAGATATGGTAGTATTTTCTGTTTTTCGTTTGTTTTTCTTGGTTCGTTTCTTGTACACGAGTTTTTCCCTAGTATCTAAATTTTTGATAGTCTCGTGTATCAGCGCAGAAATAATGTCGTCGAAGAGCAATTCTCCATCTTCGTCGATAAGTGTAGTCTGTGGTATCTTGTATTCTTCCATGATAGACACCACTATGAGATCGGCAAGAATTTCCTGCACGCTTCGATGAATGTTCTGTGATTCGCCTGGGTTCAATCCGGGGATCGTTTCGTCAATTGCTGTCCATTCGAGCTGTTGAATTTCTCTTAGGTAGATCACTTCGTAAGTCTTTGTGTCGGGTGTGACGAAGAGTCTGAAAAGATCTAAGCTTTCGCGCACGATTTTGTGACTCAACTTGCTCTTGCCATTTCCATCTTTCAGGATGTTCAGCCACGAATCAAACTTCATATTGCCCCTCCGATGCTTTTACGTACTCTACAACAATATCGCTGCCATTTCTGGCGAAGAAAGATTCACTACTTTCGAAGAAAAAGTATCTATCTTCCCGTCTTTAATGTACATGAGCATAAACCCCCAAGCCGGCCTGGATTGCCTCGCCGTGTTCTTCGCGTATTTCAGCCGTCCGCAAAGGCAACCGATTTCGTATCCAGTAACGCCGTAAGTGTATATTCCGTTGACTATTTTGTGAGTATGACCAATGATCACCGCATCGATGTTTGAAATGTCCGTTCGTTCGAGTTTTAGGTCTTGAATCGTGTTAATAACCGTTCTGGCCTGTATCTTCGAATAATGATGCGGGTGTCCGATGAATATACCATTATTATAATTTATCAGTCCGGAATGTTGGTAACTAACGTTTGAAGGGGCGTTAGTGGAACGTTGCAGGATAGTTTCTTGAGATAAATCGTCGTAACAAACGGAATCTCCCGAAGCTATGTGTTCAAGCATATCGAAGGAGTCGAAGAAGCTGAATTCAGCGTCGTCTAACGAGACGCGGCCGGAGTGGGTCCGGAATTCGTGGTTCCCTTCTATGAGATCGACGCGCGGGAACTGTCTTGCAAGCGACCAGACGAGTTCTTTCGACGTTTCGTAAGCTTCGCACAAACGTCCTATTCGGCCGGTCTTTTTGAATTTACTGATTGATTCAGCGTCGATTAAATCTCCGTCGATTATTATAGAACGTGCCTGGGAAGAATACTGTTCCGAGATCAGCATTACGAGTTCTGGTATGTGGTAAGGGATATGCAAGTCGCTTATTACTACGTGGAGTCCATCTTCTAGGTGTGAGTTCGGGATAAGCTTCTGTATTCGTTCTTCTGCAAGGACTTTGGCAAAGGTTTGCATCATTTACCTCCGGCGTAATTGGAAACCGCTACTACAAGATTGCCTATTATCCATCGTGATATAGCCACCGAGTACGGGTCTTCGATCTTTGCTACGCATGCAGCTATAAAGCCTTCCGTGTTTGTTTCGCTGATTCCGCAAACAGATTTCACCGCCGGTATGCTTTTTGCTTTCTCGAAGGCTGTATATGCGTCTTTTGCGACTATCGGCGCCGTTGTTTCGTAGCCTTTCTTTCGTCCAAGATGCCCCATCTGGACGCTTCCGATAAAATACATGATTTACCTCCGGGTATGTCTTTTGTTAGGATTATAAAATTGTCTGAGGCAGTTAAATTGTTATTGCAAGTCGAATTAAGATGGTGAAAATCCTATGCGAGGAAAGCGAGAGAGAAGCGGTTTCGAAGCTGTCGTAGCTGGTTCCGAGGTCGATAGACAGCGGCTTGTATATCACGCTTTCCGAGATCAGAAAATCCTTCTGTGTCGCGCTTGCAAGCGTTTTCATCTCCAGCGTTTCGGCTTTCACGTTCAAAGTCGAGTGTTCATCTGGTATAAGAAGATAGAGGTTACAATCGTGTTCGGCTACTACAGAGCCGTTCAACTGCGAAAAGGAACATTCATCGATGTTCACCGTTTCCTCTATCTTCGACTCTCGTATGCCAGAACCGCCGCATTTTCCGCACACAGATATTGGCGAAGTGTACCCTCCACGGCAGCCACACGGCAAAATGTCTAAATACGTAGCAACAAATTTTCCATCGATGAAAATTTTTGCGTCGATATTCACCGGCGTGACATTCACGTCCGCGCTGTATTTTTTCGAACGCAACAATTCATAGGCTTCCTTCGTTTCCCTGAAAGCCTGCGAAGATAAGCTGTTTCCACTGTTTCTGTCCGGGTGAAAGAATTTGGCAGCCTCCCTGTACGCGTTTTTTAATTCCCTTTCGTCGGGGAATCGGTCGAGACCTAGAATCGAGAGAGCTTTCAGGATATGCACAGCAATCTCCTCAATTCCGAAGATATCGCTTCGAGGTTACTCGCAATTTCGGCAAGCGCGTCTTCGCCGGAAATGGCGAGCAACTCCGACGCTATGTCGTTCGGTTTTGCCGAATGTAGGTTCATAAGGTCTATTATGGCTCGGATTAGAATTGCGGACCCGGCGGCGCTCTGACGCGCCATCGGGACGTGTTCGAGGTGCTGCGACAATTCTATTCCGCGCAGTTCATGATACGACTTCTGAAATCTCGATCTGTTCTTTTCCATCTGCTTCGGCTTTTTGCTCATTGCCATCCCCTCCGTCGAGATGTGGCTCGTAATCGAAGTCGTATGCGTTTTCGAGGTCGAACATGAGAGAGTCGTAAACGTGGTCGAGCAGGTGCCTGTAAGCTTCCACCGTGGTCCTTATGACTTCAAGGAATGCTTTGGAGCCCTGCGCCTTGCATTGCTTCTCGACGGCGTTCCCGTCTCTGTCTTTGACCGAATAGGTATAGTTGAACCAGCTACCGCGCGTTTCAACGATACCGTGCGCGATGGCGAATTCGACTACGTTATCCACGTATGAGAGACCGTGCGACGGGTTTATTACGAATTCCTCCTGCATGTACGGCTGACCGAACCTGTTCTTGTTGCAGAATACCTTTACCCTTATGCCTTCCCGTATAGAGACGTCATAAGCCTCGTCGTGCTTGAAGATCATGCTCGGCCTCAATTCCAGTTTGTACGAGACGTAGTGTTTCATAGCGCGTCCGCCGGTAGAATCGGTGTAGGCCATTCCTCGACCCATGTTTGTGCGGGCCTGGTTCAGTGCCAGAATAGTTACGTTCTGGTTCGAACATAGCGGTACGAAACGCGGAAGTACCTGTGCCAGGAACCTCGCATGGCTACCTATTGCGTTGGAGTCATAAGGATTCTCGGACGGTTTCGCGTCGAGCCAGTTCTCTTTCGGTTTCATCGCGGCCACGCTGTCGATAACCACGAGCGATATGGTCCCCGGCAGGGTTTCGACGGCTCGCGAGACTTCCATGAGCGTGAGCTCTATGTCGTCTGTCTGCTTTATGATGAAGCGTTCGTCGTTCTGATCGACGCCGTTTATAGAGGCCCATTTCGGGCTGAAAGCGTGTTCAATGTCGATCCAGATAACGGCTTTCGACGGGAAATAGTCGAGGAAGGCCTTCACGACTTTCAGACCGAGCGTCGTCTTTCCCGAGTGCATATCGCCGTATATTTCTAGCATCTTGCCGGTGAGAACACCGCCGCCGAGGACCCTATCGATCTGTGGAATATGTATCGGAACGAACTCGCCGGTTATCTGCTGCGGCGGGACGACTATGTCCCGCAAGGTCTTGAGTTTGTTTGCATCGCTACTTGTATCGAACAGTTTCTTAGCCTTTGCCGCCATTTCAGCCTCCTAATCCTAAGTCTTCGTCGTTGAAGGTGATCGTCGGAATTCCAACGTCTCCTTCGAGTTCTTTCAGAATGTCGTAGTTGTCGTCGTTTTCGAATTTGTTTTCTGCCGGTTGCTCCTGCTTTTGGTTAACAGCTCGAGAGGAGTTCTGAGCCGGTTGTTCTTGCTGAGACTTTTCGTTTTTATACATTCCGTTGAAGTAAATGTCGGAGAGAAAGAGATAGGCAATGATGAAACCTCCCTCTTTCTTCTCAGAAGGTTTTATGATCACGTTGTCCGTGCTGAACTGTATTATCCTGTTTTCCGTAAGCGCCTTCCATCTCGCGTCGTTCGGTTCGCCTGTGATGTAAACGTCTATCCAGCGAGGAGAAGTTTTCGTCTTGGTCCACAACGAATAATGCCGGCGCACGTATTTGCCGTTTTGTACCGGCGTCGATTGGTTGTATATGTTTGATATGAAGCCTGTAATATCGATCTGAAATTTGAATGTAGGATTGTTCATTAAATACCTCCCTGTGTTATACTCATCGTGAAAATATCATGTGACGGAGCATATAAATAGATGAAGGTCCCTGTCGCACTAAAACGTCGAATAGGAAAGTCGAAGAAATATCTGAAGATGCTTTACATGGCTGTACTCCTGCGTGATTACACTCAAAACGGGACCGTGTTTCTGTCCTCTATTGAATTTGTATCGCACACTCTCGATTCGAACCTGACCAGATCGAAGAAATACGTCGATATGTTTCTCGAATCGGAATTTGTCAGAGGAAGGAACGGAGATGTTGTTTTCCTCGAAAGCCTGAAAGTGAAGTTCAACAACCACTTGAGGGAAGTCTCGCTTGGTGAGATATCTACGTTCGGCGCGTTCAGGGATTTTCTCGTGCTGTCTTGCCTTGAATACTACGTGCATATCTCGGCGAAATCTGTCGCGTCTCTTCTTGGAATGTCGGAGAGGCAGGTCCGAAAGATAATTCAACGTCTCGTCGAGACTGGACAGATAGAAAGAACAGACAGGTACGTGGATATAGAGCAAAAGGTCAAGCCCTCCGTTGTAATTACGGAAGGCTGTGTAGTACAATCGAGTGAAGGGAACTCCGATTCGCAACTGTTACGGATAACTCCGGAATACAGGGAAATCCGCGTCAGGAAAAAGGTACTCAAGCCGTATCGGTTAATGAGGACTTATAAAACATTTAGAGACGCTGGCAAGTGCCTTGTATGGAGTTTGAAGGATATAGCTGAGCTATTCGGAGTTTCTTTACTTGATCTTGTAAGACTGCGAAAAGAAAGGCGAGGGGCGAAAATCTTGAATGCGATGCTTCGAGAAATCGCCCCTTGTTTCGGTCTTTGACATTACCAAAATTCAGGCAGCTCGGGTACTCAAGCCGTATCTTCTACGCCGTGTTTTATACGACGAAGTAACTTACTACGCAGTAACTATATCGTCGTTAAGACACTTGAATCTAAGATATTCGGCATCTGATAAGCGATAGTTTTCGACCACAACTCCAGATTCGAACGTATTTCGAGAAGTTCTTTGTAATTCAGGAGTTCAATCGACTCTATTTCTTCGGATATTGAAACGTCTTTCTCCGGGTGAATGTAGTACATGTAATGGAGTCCGACGTGTACTTTGGAAACATCGACGTAGGGAGTGTAGATAACGCCAGAGAATTCGAGGTTGTGCGGCATGAGATCGATCGAGAGTTCCTCTTTCAATTCTCTTTCGAGGCATGTTATTGCGCAATTGTCTCTGTCGTTCATGTGGCCGCCGAAGCCTATCGACTTTTCGTTTCGAAGGCGTTTTTCGTTGCCTTTCGAGCTTCTCTTGTACGCGAGGAATAAGTATTCGCCGTTTTCCTTCGTGTATATGGTTGCATATGGTATCACTTGCAGGAAGGACGGATTTTCTTCGACGTCTCCTCTTCTTGCGAGTGTTCTGTAAGCGAGTATCGTATCGAAGAGCAAGTTTCGGCTGTCTTCCTCGAAGATGTAGTCTTTCGTCTGAAAAGAGTCGATGAGCTTCATAACCTTTTCCGTCGGAACGACGTAGATCATTTCGTCCATGATAGCCTCCTATGCTATTATTGCGAAATCGCGTGAGAGTGTTGTGAAAAGAGGGCCGTACTTGGTCATTGCCAGTCCTATCTTGCTCTTTCTGGTTCTTGCGAGGAAGGAGTTCAGGCTCCGGCAATTTACTTTCGCGGGCTGGAAATTCGCCGGCAGGTTCTCGACCTTCATCCTGTCGCTAACTTTCACCGTCTTGTCCGCGACGGAATCGAAGTTGAGAAAGCCATATTTGTCGAACCTGAGCATCGTCTGAGTCCTGTGGTTGTTTTCGAATTTCGAAAGCATCGCCGCCGTATCTTTCAGCGACGAATAATCCAACGTAGCAACCGGCGTATCTTTGACCAGCGAGATATATTCTCCGGAAAGCTCCACGATCCCGCGGTATCTCTCGTCGGGTATCCTTGGAAACATGAAAAGATAACTGGAGCCTGCGAAGAGTGTGTTCCCCTGGAAGGAGTACAACTGGAGTTTCGCGTCTTTCGGAATGAATTCGAGCGCCTTGAAGAAATGGCGGGACGTCGTGTATGGGAATGTAACGACGGTGTTCTCGTCGAACTCGCCCTTCATTTCGAAGTATGACAGCCCGTTTCCGTTTCCGAGACACACGATGGAACTCTGGCGCTTGAACATGATTATGTCGGCGTTCTCGTAGCCATATGAGGCAACGAAGCTAGCGTTGTCTATGAGCTTGGACAGTTCCGACGCTTCGATGCCAGACGAAGTATCCATGAACTGATCGAAGGTTATCGGTTTTGAGTTGTCTTTGAAGGCCGGCGCTACGAATGTTCGCGAACCGCTTTCAATCTTTGCCGAATCGTTGTCTAAATCTATTTGGACCAGTTTGTCTTGACAGTTTCTTGCTATGTCTTTGAAGACGGACAATTCTATACGCATCACGAGATCCTGAAATTCCACGTTCGTCGTCCTAACCAGCGAGAATATTCCGAATCCGTCTGACACGTACATATAGACTTTGTTTTTGCACGTCTGAATCGTCAAATACTTGTTTGCGTCGTCAATAGTAGAGCCGGCGAAGGCGAGGCAGACGTCGTTGACTTTTTGTAGCAGAGCCGTTTCGAATGCCAGTTTCATTCAATACCTCCTCAATAGATAATTATTAGCCTTCTTTTCGCCCTCGTGGCGGCCACGTAGTTGACGAAGGTTTCTTCCGGCGAGTGCGAATACTTCAGTAGCAGAAAAACGTTGTTCCATTCTAGTCCTTTGGCACTGTGTATCGTACCAGTGTAGCATTTTGTACCGGCCAGTTCGTCGGCCTGGTAGTTCGCCCGGGCCAGGAATGCGCAACTTTCTCCTGAAAGGCGTTTTGCCGCGACCTTCGCATTTTCCCTCGTGAGTGTCAGCACTTCGTCTTCTATATCGTTTGGTATCATCTCATAATCGACGCCTATGTCTATCCTCTCGACTAGGCAACGGGAATAGTCGAGTATTCTCTTTCCGTACCTGTACGTTTGACGAAGGATATCCGTCTTTGCGCCGGCCTTTATGAGTTCCGACATGATGGAAGAGGCTCCGCGGAAGGAATATATCGACTGGTACGGATCGCCGACGAGGACGAGGTTGTCCGGCCAATCGACTATCTCCTTGACGAATTCGTACTCCGAGACGGTGATATCCTGCGCCTCGTCAACTATCACGTATTCGAACGTCTTGACATGCCTTCTCGTTGGTTTGTACCGGAGGATTTCCTTCGCACCCTGCACCATCTGGAAGAAGTCCATGGCGCCGGATGCGCCGAGAAAACCTTCGTACTGCTCCACTATATCCGACAGCATCGTGCCGGCGATCTCTCTATCCTCGACCTTCCCGAGCCTGAACAGGTCTATCAAGTTAAGTATCTGGACAGGCTCGCCGAACTGTTCTACCAGGAGGCTTGCCTGTTCTTGCTCGATGATGTTCGAGGTTATTCCGAGGGAACGTGCCGTGCCATAAGCCAATGAATGGATAGTAGATGCGTGGACTGGGAAACCCGCCCTGCTTCGTATGTTCTCGGCTGCTTCTTTGGTGAAGGAGAGAACGGCTATATCGCCGGGTTGTATCCCGCGTTCCTTTACGAGAAACCTAACTTTCTCGCAGATCGTCGTGGTCTTTCCGGTACCAGGTCCGGCGATGACTATTCTCTGGTCGTTTGTTGCTACTTTCTTCTGGAATCTGTCTATCATGCAGCTACGCTCTCCTTTCTGGCTGTGAGGATATCCGTGAGGATACTCGAGTATTCTATATCTGAATTTTTCTTCTGGAGTATCTTCGCCAGAATTCCCGGATCGCTTTCCGACGAAGGCGACCCTACTACCACGAGCTTGTTCCTCGCTCTTGTAGCTGCGGTGTACAGCATTTGCTTGGTCCACATCATGTAATCCTTGTTGTCAAGCTGGAGGATTATGAGCGGGCTTTCCGAGCCTTGCGATTTGTGGACAGTGATGCAGTATGCGTGGTTCAGTTTGCCTATTTCGAATTCGTCGTAATCTATCGGATCTTGAATGCTCGGATACTGAATGTAATAGGTCTTATCGGTATAGGCTTCTATCCTGCCGATTTCGCCGTTGAACACGTTCCTGCTGTAATCATTCAGCGTGTTCATCACTTTGTCGCCGTATTCGTAAGGTTTCGTGCGGCCCAGCAACTTTCGTACCGCGTTGTTCACGCTGTTCGCACCGGATCTCGTCGGCGTTAAGACTAGCGCGCTGGTGAAGAGAACGTGTTCTCCCCTGTCTTTGTACAGCTTTCCGACGATGTTTATGATGTCCTGGACGCTGTCTGCCTTCGAGGGTACGAACTGTATTCCTTTCCCGCCGCGAAGGGCAGTTCTCGCCGCCTTCACGTTTGCGTCCCTTATTGCGTTTGCGAAGTCGATTATTCCGGTTGCTTCCTTGGCCTGTCTGTAAATACCGGTGAGCGTAGTTGTTGTGAACAAGCCGGAGGTTATCATGTCCAGAAACGGAGTTCCGATATCCACCGGAGGCAGTTGCCCGGTATCGCCGACGAAGACCATTCTCGTAGAATCGCCTATCGCCCTCAAGAGCATCAGCATAACGTCAAAGTCTATCATAGAGCTTTCGTCGATGATTATTAAGTCCCTTTCGAATGGGTGCGCCTTGTCGTGCTTGGCCTTCATTCCGTCGAACCCGAGGGCGAGATGAATGGTCATAGCGAACAGCCCGTTATCTCGTAGGCGTTGTGCTGCTTTTCCGGTAGGAGTTAGTATCATCGTGGTGAGGCCTAATTTCTCGGCCGTTCTCACTAGCGTCGATATTGTGAGAGATTTGCCGGTACCAGGGCCGCCGTTCAATATGTTTATCTTCCCGCTCGTGAAGGCCGATAGTATCGACTCCTGCTGCTGTACGTTCAGGGTGTATTCTTTCTGGCATTCTCCCATTCTCGAAAGGACGAGTGCGCGATCGAATTGTTGAGCATTCGCATTCTGGACACGGAGAAGTTCGCCGGCTATCTCTTCGGCTTTATCGTAGAGTTTGCCTGCGCACATGCCCTTCCCACTTATATCGCGGATATCTTCGTCGTTGACCATCTGGCCGGCCACTTTCTTTATGTCGGCCAATTCGACGTCTGCCTTCTTCGCTGCCGTCTCCATAAGCTCGAAGGGCGGAATGTAATAGCGTGGCATCTCGTTCGAGCGTGGCCGCAGAGCCGAATAGAAAGTGCTGAGTACGTAGGCTCTGAGACGGTAGTAATCGAGTTTGAAGACTCCGAATTCTTTGGTCATCGCCTTGTCGAGGGCTTTGACGTCTATCTCTGGCATGTAATCGACAAGCAGGTAAGGGATCTCGCAGATGTTCGAGATCTCTTCCTCGTCCAGATGCTTGAGCAACGTGTACAGTTCCGTCCTGTTGGTTGCTCCGTGTACTTCGGCAAGTATCTTGTGTACCCTGTCGAGTTTCTGCATATAGGTTTTAATTATGTTCACGGTTTTCTCGCCTATTCCTTTCACGGCGAGCAGTTCTTCTTGGCCGGTCGATATCACTTCGTATGCTCTGTCGCCGAAGGTATCGACTATGAGGTCGGCGGTCTTCTCGCCGATCCCTGGCATGTCCACGAGCATGCTTCTCGCGACCGTGGCGTTGTCAACGCTATCGACGGAATAATCTTTGAACGAGAATTCGTGGGTGATATCCGAATCGGCGTTCTGCCGCTTCTTCAGACTGCCTTCGAGGGAGACCACCATGCCCGGGATGGCGGTAGGAAATTCGCCCCGGCAAAGAATGTCTTTGTCTGCCACTTCGAGAATGAACATCTTGAAGCCGGTCGATGGGTGTTCCCACAGAATCCGTTTGATCTGTCCTCGTATTATCTTGTATGCGGTTGCCATTCATTCAACTCCTTTCAAAAAAAGTGGCCGCCCGTGGCGGCGGCCTGATAAAGGGTATGTGGTCAGTTGAGTTTGACGATCTTGCGCAGTTGTTCTAATTTATTCTGGTCGTGTTTTATACCGCCTTGCTTTTTGCTTTCAGTAATAATTGTATCTTCGTGCCGGCTGTTTAATTTCGACAGGCGTTCGAGCGCAGTTCCGGTCGGAATTTTCAAAGCGTCGATCTCTGCTTTCAATTCGAAGTATTTCTCTGTGATGCTTTTGCCGTCCTCTTCGATTTTTCTAACGGTGTTTTTGAGAGCGTTGATTTCGTCAGCTTGCGATACCAACTCGCCTGTCAACATTTCGATCTCGTCTATGATCAAGTTGAGCGCGTCGTTGTATGCCCGACCGATGCTGTCTATCTTCGAATTTAGTCTCGCGATTTCGCTGGCTGGCAACTCCGTGGCCTCAATCTGAGGTTTCTTAATCGAAGGGCTTAATTGAATACCGGTTTCTGAGCTTTCTATACGGATAAGCCCTTTTCTCTGCAGGGAGTTTGCTACTTCCATGAATTCAGACGTCGATTTGAAGCAGAGAAAATTAGAAATAGTCTGTGAATCGACGCATTTCGATTCTTGCGCCATGTTTGCGACGTATCTGTACACGAAGAACTCGATAATGTCTAAGCCTTTTGATCGGATGGGTTTATCCTCCTCCGTCAGAAGGGCCACGAAGTAGAAACAGTCGTAAGTCTTGTAATAAAATACAAAGTTGAAGTACAGTTCCATCTTTTCCGTTATGCTCTTCAGGGAATCTGGTTTCCTGCAACCGGTTATTGACATGGCGTCTTTCGACGAGATCTTGAGCACTTGCGACGGATTGTTTTTGAAATGACTTTCCAGTTCCTTCTTCAGTGCCAGTATTCTGTTGTTGAAAACCTCTGCCGGGTTCAAAGCACATCGCCTCTGTAAACGAATTTGAGAAAGGCCTTGTAGGTCAGCGGGTAAGTTTCCTCGAAGATTCTCGCTATCGCTTTCGCGTACTGCTGCATCTCGAACTGCGCATGTGAATCGGCGCGCAGGTTCAGAAAGTTCATAAGACTTCTGATGTTTATAGTCCAGTAGATCTCCGTGTACATGGAAGTTGGCAGCACGATGCGCGCCTGCTCGCGCGCCACTCCTGCCTCGAGAAGCTTCGTGTATATCTCGAAGGAATCTCTGCAGACCTTTTCGAACAGGAAAGATACGTCGGACCTTTCCGACGAAACGCTCTTCTGCCTGTCGTAAGAATCCTGCGCGCGAATTTCGGATGGGACGTACCATTCCGGGTCGAACTGAGTGTAGCGGCCGCTCCTTTCGTTGATCGAAGCTATCCTGTGCCTCACTAGCTGCCTCATTACAAATATCGGCAGCTTTATGTGGAGTTTCATGACCATGTGTTCGAAACAGGAAGTGTGTCCCTTCTCCATCAGGTATTCGAGGAGTTTCTCGTCCCGCTCGGGAGTGGTCAGCCCCTTGTTGTAGCTGACCCTCGCGGCCTGGACGGCGGAGAAGTCATCGCCGAAACGGTCTTCAAGACGGACGAAGCCTTTATCCAAAACTTTTATCTCCATTCACAGCCTCCAGAAAGAGCCGGGACTGCGCCCGGCTCTCATTTGCTCATAAGTTTTGTCAGTGCTTTCCCGAATTCTTCGGCTTCGTTCTTGTTTCTTAGGTCGTATCTCTTCCCGTTGATAAAACCGGAGAAACCGGAGGATATATCTCTCAAGAACTTTTCGATTTCGGACATGTCCGATTCCTGTACCATTTCTGGTTCTTCCGCTTCGATCAGTTCAAGCCCGAGGGCTTCGTCGAGGAAGTCTTCTACTTTGTCGAGTATCTTATCGCGGATACTCGCCGGATTTATTATTGCATATCCGTCGATGGCCATTTCGGTTACTATTTCCGGCATTGAGCTGTTTATAGAATACAGCAGTTCGTCGATCGACACGATCTGTGCTTTCGAGATTCCGAGTTTTTCTGCGATCTTTTCATTCAGATTTGGCACTTGTTTTCCTCCTCTTTGGCTTTTCGTCGATTTTCCAGACCAGTTCTTGAATTCCGATTGACAGTTTCAGATTTGCGATTGCCTCTTCCTGCGCCTCTTTCATTATTTCGAGCGGCGACGAAGCCGGTTTCAAGGATTTTGAATAGGGCATCGTACACTGAACCTGTATATTGCCGTAGCAGACAGTGCTTTCGACGAGTATTTCTACCGTGCAGATCCCGTCTTCGTTGTACATTTTAGTATCGAAGGCGGTCAATAAAATCACGCGTGTCTCTTCTTTCCTGTTCATAAGATCACTCCTTCAGTCTTCTTCTGGCTATGTCTCTGAGAATCGGAAGGTCTTCTTCGTCAAACAGCTCTTCTTCGCCGCTGAGTATCCCGTAAACTCCGCTTTTGGATATTACAAAATGGTCTCTGAGCGTTATGTCGAAAACGCTGCACAGCTCTTTGAAGACCTCGGTGAATTTAATGTCTTGCTCGGAAGGCTTGCTGATTCCCTCGGGGTGGTTGTGTATGAGTATAGCTTTCGTGGCGTCCGCTATCAGCATGCTGGTGAACATCTGCCTGTAATCGGTCTTGACGTTCGTAGGATTATCGTTTGTGATCGTCAAGATGCCGACCACCGAATTGCCGACGAGAGATATCAGGCGCATCTTCTCGCTGTTGAGGAATACCATGTCAATGTTATCTATAACTACGTCGGAAATGCCGTCTATTCTATTGGACGAATATGCTTTGCTCGATATCTCGGAAGCTATATCGCTTATCGTGTTTGCCAGTCGCCTGATTATCATTCCCCTGTCGTTGTTTTTGAGGGCTTCCTGTATGAAAGCTGTTTTATTCGAATTTATTGCCGATAGCAATTGTCGAAGCGCTTCGCTGTCAAGTTCCATTTCTTGCCTCCTATGATGTTATTTCTTCTTCGTCTTCATCTTCAGGATATGGTTCCATTATGGAGACGCTTGCGTCTGGATACATTAAAACTATCTCTTTAAGCAGTACATCGGTCGTGCCTAAGAGGTCTGGTGGCACAAATGCGTTTATATCCATCGAGCCGCTGTCGTCTATGCAAACGCTTATATCGACGGATAGATCGAGCGATTTCAGACTGTTGCATATCGCTATTTCGTAAGCGGCGTTCAGGATTTCGACAAGGTCGGACCTGTCCTTCTCTTTCGCTTGAAGGCGTTCCGAGATCTGGCGTGGGGTTATTTCGTACTTGTTGGCCACGTACTGAATAGATCTTATGAGAAGAAGTTTGTCGCGTCCGGCGCAATGGGTCGATATATCCACTATCGAACTCTTTGAAAAGCTCAATCGGCTCACTCCTTTCGAACCGATTGTAAAGTCGTTGTGTACGGTTAAAAGCTACGATCCGTTGAACTCTAACTTGTCTTTCGAATCGTCGCCGAATAGCTCGTTGGCAATTGCCTTCGTTATGTTCGTGCTTTTGGAGTTGCTGGCTACGTACATTTCGATTATATTGTGCGCCGTGTCCGTGACGATGTAGCCGTGTACTTTCTTGTTCCCGTTTTGCATGATATGGAAGAGTTCGTATAGATAAACGTTGGTGTCTTCATTTTCTTTCAAACACTCTACGATCTTGCCCGGCAGGTTTTCGAAGAAACGGAGGTCGAATTCTCGGACCGTTCCTTCGCCTTTCACTTCCATCCGGTAGTGTTTGGAGTGTATTATTCTGCTGTTCTGCGTTGCAGATATGAATTCGCCTTTCCTTAAGAATGTGGTTTGAGAATCGAATTGTTTGTGTCCGGTTTTGAATTTCAGTCCCCCTTTTCGAACAAAAAAATAGCCGAAGAGCTAAGGTACGCCCCTCGACTATTTTCTCACATTGAAACGGTTCGTTAAGCTGCCCGCTTGTAAACGTTCTGGCCGAGTTTTCCTGCTTTCAACAAATTGAAAATCTTTTCTGCAGATGGCTTGGACAGGTTGGCGAAGATATCGCCGTCCTCGCCTGGATCGTCTCCGGCTTCGGCAAGTGCCTCTTCGATCATTTCTCTTCCTTCGGCGGTTATCTTGCATCTGGTCCCGTCGTATATCTCGCGGGCGAACTGTTTCTGCTTATCGGAGGCTTCCGGTTTGGAATTCTCCGAGAAGACGGCCTTCATCCTGTCGGCCGATTCCAGAACGCCGAGTTCCAGACCTACGCCGAGGAAAGAAAGGGTGCGGCCATACGATGAAGTTTCACAGTTCTCGTTAGCGTATTTAAGGTTTATGTTGCCTTCCCTTATTTCCCTGGCAGTGCCTGTGGCGCTGCCAAGGAGTTTCCCTTCTCCGTTGAGAAGTTCAATTTTCGTAGTTATTTCTACGAAGTCTTTCTCGGACTTCTTCTCGACTATTTCGGCCGTATAGAAGTAGCCTTCGCCGGCATGCTTCGCGCACCAGCCGTTCAGGATTCTGAACTTGCCTGCTACGACACAGTAGGGCTTCCCGTGCAGGACCTCGATACAGCCGAGCTTGTCCATGTCGCCTACCGATATAGAATAATCCCTGAATGTCAGGTTCATGCTCCTCAGAGCGTCTGTTAGCTGTTCTTTCATGCTGCTTTGTCCTCCTTATGAAAATGGCAATACGTACACTCGCCGAATGCCTCTATGAAATCGCCCGGGAAAGGGTTCGCGCATTTCGGGCAGAGTGTTGTGAATTCTGTGTCTAGCAATAACGGTATGACAGACAACGCTTTGAAGGTATATATCTCTTCTCCGTCCTTCGAGAGTTTCATTTTGAGATGCTGGGTCTGGACATCGAGGAAAGGAACGCCCCGGAGCTTTGCGAAGAGTTTTGCCACGAGGTCAGAGACTTTCTGATCGTTAGCAGGACTGTCTATCTGCGGCTTGCTCTTGACCACGTATCCGGCGTCCCTGTATTTTACGATGAGGTGCAATCGCACGCGGTCCTCGGAGAGTTTTATTACGAAGGCAGGTGTCGAATTAGCCGAAACGTTTCCGTCGCCATCTGCCAGACCGATTACGATGATGGCTTTTCCATGCGCACATTCTCGCAGGCTTTTTTCGAGCGTATCGCGTATTAGATCTTCGTTTGCAAGGAAAGGGATTGCGAACTCTAATCCGTTCGTATTCATGTATTCTCCTTTTTGGCGAAACGGTACAACTATTCTGCTGGTTTTGAAGTGTATAGGGCTTTGTACTCCTCAAACAGAGACATAACTCTTTCGACGAAGACCAGAACGTCTTCTTCGATTTCTCCGCCGTTCAGATACTTCTTCGTGTTCCCGTATCCGAAATTCCATGCCATTATAACCAATTCGAGCGAGTCGAAATGGTCCATGAGCCACGATAGGTAATACTTGGCGGCGTGAGTCGATTGTTCCGGGTCGTACGGATCGAAGGCCTTCCATAATCTGTTCGCGACGTCCTTGACAGCTATCTCCTTGAACTGGAAAAGTCCTACGGCGCCGCTTTCGCTCACGACGGAGGACCTGAAACTCGATTCACAGAAGGCTATCGCCGCAAGCAATTCCGGCTCTATCTCGTTCTTCGTCTCGACTTCTTCGGACCATTCCATTATTTGAAGCGGCGAGACCTTTACGGCGTACAGGAGCGTGGTCAAGATCAGTGCTAGGTACACAAGTTTTCTCATATTCATCACCCAACGTCATTCTAGTGTGCGCCGTTGTGGATAAAAAAAGCCGCTCCAAACGGAACGGCTACATTTTTCGTCTGCTTTTGACCAGCGACTCGTATTCGTCTTCGAGGAGACAGGCGAGTATCGTATCTTCTTCGTCTTTCGACAGCGGTCTGTACGGTTCTCTGTTCCAGTCGAGGTAGCATTCGACACTCCAGGCCAGTGTGGTTCTATCCATCGAAAGACGTTTCGCGGCCATTGTGATGGCCTTGTCTATTTTCTGGTACCTGAAGAGCTTCCGCCTTTCCCTGGCCGACATCGACTGTACCTGCGAGAGGGCTTCTTTCGACAGTTCAGCTCCCGGTTTTTCGTCCATTATTATGTCGATGACCTCGACGTACTGCAATACGATGTTTTTCATAGAAATGGCGTCAGGAGACACAGGGCTTCAGCCCGGTGAGGAATGACGCC
>ERZ795052.2455-NODE-2455-length-22455-cov-23.299911_pt1 | contig 22455 bp, 20 predicted proteins | sample MGYA00375136_ERZ795052 | MGnify/ENA primary metagenome ERZ795052 (study PRJEB30181, sample SAMN05720156) | activated sludge metagenome | isolation source: Anaerobic digester | place: Japan | collected 2015-05-26 ... | reverse complement strand
GCGGCGCGGGTGGCGGGGGTGGACCGGCGGACGGTGAAGCGCTATGTGGAGGAGGAGGGGAGTTGAGATTTTGCCGTGATTTTGAGGAAAAGAGGGCGGTGGGGAATTTTTCTTGACCGGGGAATCGATTCGCGGGTAGAGTTATAGGGGTCTTGAGCAGTCACTCGTGATTTTTTAACTATTCCCATGGAAAGTATAAGATTCGATGTCCCTTTTTATTGGTGGTTTTGCTATTATTTTTATTGGCGGTTTGGCCTCCCTTTTCTGCGGGCGCAGAGGGGGATTGGCTTCTTTGTGCGGTGTTTTGGGGACTGCTGCCGGCAGTGCTGCGGCCATCATTCCTGCTTTTAAGGTCCTTTTCAGCGGCGCTGCTGAGTCTGTACAAATAGCATGGGCGGTGCCGTTTGGTTCGTTTTGTCTGCGGCTTGATCCTCTGTCTGCTTTTTTCCTGATTCCCATCCTGGGGCTGTCTTCTATCGCGGCCGTTTACGGGGTTGAGTATCTTTCTTCCTATCAAAGCAGAAAAAATCTTGGCGTTCCGTGGTTTTTTTACGCGCTGCTTCTGGTTGGGATGATGCTGGTCGTCGCTGCCGGCAACGGTCTGCTGTTTCTGATAGCGTGGGAAATTATGTCGGTTGCCTCTTTCTTTCTGGTGAGCTTCGAGTATGAAAAGCCCGCGGTTCGCCAGGCGGGGCTGAGCTATCTTATCGCGATGCATATCGGCACAGCGTTCCTTATACTTTTCTTTATTCTGCTCAGCAGCGGCACAGGGTCTCTGGATTTCGACAAAATCCCGATGTTTCCTGCGGCCAAGGCCAATCTTCTGTTCCTGCTGGCGGTTGTGGGGTTTGGGACAAAGGCGGGCTTTATGCCGCTGCATGTATGGCTTCCCCATGCCCATCCGGCCGCTCCCAGTCATGTTTCGGCGGTGATGAGCGGGGTAATGATAAAAACCGGCATTTACGGTCTGGTCAGGGCGGCGATGCTGCTGGGGACTCCTCCTGCCTGGTGGGGCTGGCTGCTGATTATGATAGGGGCGGTTTCCGGCATTTTGGGGGTGCTTTTTGCGCTGGCCCAGCATGATTTGAAGCGTCTTCTGGCCTATCACAGTGTTGAGAATATCGGCATCATTACCATCGGCCTGGGGGTCGGTTTGTTGGGCGTTCATCTGCATTCCCCCATCCTGGCGGTGCTCGGATTTGCGGGCGGTCTGTTTCATGTACTCAATCACGCTGTTTTTAAGGGGCTTCTTTTTCTGTGTGCCGGTTCGGTTCTGCACAGCAGCGGAACCGGGTGTCTGGATAAACTTGGGGGTTTGATTAAACGGATGCCGTGGACGGCCTCTGCGTTTCTGGTGGGGGCAGCGGCGATATCGGGTCTGCCGCCGCTGAACGGGTTTGCCAGCGAGTTTCTCCTTTACCTGGGAGTTTTCAAGAATAACGGCGGAGATGGACTTGAGATGCTGGTTCTTGCGTTGATTGTGATCGGCAGTCTGGCTCTGATTGGGGGGTTGGCGCTGGCTTGCTTCACGAAGGCGTTCGGCATTGTCTTCCTGGGGCATCCGCGGAGCGGGGCGGCGCAGGAGTCGCATGAGGCAGGGGTCTTGATGAAATTGTCCATGGCTGTGCTGGCTTGCTTGTGCGTGCTTTTGGGTCTGCTTTCTCCGTGGGTTGTCAGGTCTGCGGCCTATGTGATTGCGGCCATCGCTCCCTTTCCGATGGGGCAAATCGAGGCCGAACTGGGATGTGCTTCGAGCGTGCTGCTTGGTTTTGTTTTTATTTCGCTTGTTTTTGCCATTGTTTTATTCGGTTTGACGGCCGTTCGCTGCCGGCTGCTGAAGAGCCGCTGTGTCAGACAATCGGTGACGTGGGACTGCGGCTATGCCCGTCCTGATTCGAGGATGCAGTACACGGCGACGTCCTTTGCCCAGCCCATTACCGCATTGTTCAATGTTTTTCTGCAAACGCGGAAGAAGTTTCTTCCGCCTGAAGGCCTTTTCCCCGTTCGTTCCTCCTTCGAGACGGAAACGCCCGATTTGGGTGAACGATACCTGTATTTGCCTTTGTACCGGTGGATTTGTGCCTTGTTCGGGAAACTGCAATGGCTTCAGCACGGCCGTGTTCAGATATACATATTCTATATTGCTTTAACTCTGTGGCTGCTTTTGATGTGGAAACTGATGTAGATGGTGATTCTTCTGAAAATCCTGAACCTTGCTGTTACTCTTACGGCGGCGCCGCTGCTGCCGGGCATCATCATTCGTGTTAAGGCGTGGTTTGCAGGGCGAACGGGTCAGCCCCTGCTTCAGCCGTATTATGATATCTGGAAGCTGCTGCGGAAGGGTACGGTTTACAGTGTTTCGACATCGTGGGTTTTTCGTGCCGGCCCGCTGGTGAGTCTGGCGGTTACTCTCACGGCGGCCTTGCTGCTTCCGATGGGCGGGCTGCCTGCCGTGTTTGCCTTCGACGGCGATTTTCTTGTGTTTGTCTATCTTTTGGGACTTCTTCGGTTCTTTATGATTGTCAGTGCTCTGGATACCGGCTCCAGTTTTGAAGGCATGGGGTCCAGTCGGGAGGCGGCGTTTTCCGCTCTTTGTGAGCCGGCGCTGCTGATAGGGCTGGCGGCTGTTGCCAAAATCACAGGCCATGCTTCCCTTACGCCGATGGCTGCCTCACTCCAGCCGGCTTTGTGGACGGCGGCAGGTCCTGCTTTTGTGCTTGTCGGATTTGCGCTGGTCATTGTGTTTCTGTCGGAGAACTGCAGGATACCTGTCGATGACCCGACGACCCATCTTGAATTGACGATGATTCATGAGGCGATGGTGCTGGATCATGGCGGGCTTGATTTGGGGATGCTTCAGTATGCCGCCGCCCTGAAGATGTGGCTGCTGGGGCTGGTCCTGGTAGGCGTTGCCGTCCCCATCCACAGCGGCTTCCTCTGTCTGGATACGGCGGCTGCTTTGCTTTGCATGGGGCTGCTTGCGGTACTCGTAGGCATTGTCGAATCCTCCATGGCCCGCATCCGGCTTTTGCGCATTCCTCCGCTTCTGATTGGTGCGGCAGCGCTTTCTGTTTTGGCCCTGGTTCTTGTTTACAGGTGAGATGATGAATAATACGGTCGATATGATAATGATTTTTCTGGTGCTTACCAATCTGGCCCTGCTGGGGTTAAGCCGGCTGGGGGCGTGCATCCGTGTTGCGGCGGTTCAGGGGATTGTGCTTGGGATGCTGCCGCTGGCGCTGAACAGGGGGGATATTCCGCTGCACCTTGGTCTTTATTCTGCGGTTCTGATCGGCCTGAAGGGGATTGTTTTTCCGTGGGTGCTGCTGCGGCTTCTGAAGGAACTCAAGACCCGACGGGAGATTGAGCCGTTTGTCGGCTACGGGACTTCGATTACGCTGGGGATGGCGGCCTTTGTCTCGTGCATCTGGCTTGGGCATCGGCTTCCTCTGCCTGAGGCCGGGATGTCTGCGCTGATTGTTCCGGCGGCTTTCTTTACGATTGTAACGGGGCTGTTCCTGACGGTCAGCCGGAAGAAAGCACTTACGCAGGCCATCGGCTATCTGGTTCTGGAAAACGGCATCTCTGCGTTTGGGGCGGCGGTGGTGGAGACTCAGCCGCTGCTTATTGAATTGGGGATTCTGCTGGATGCTTTTATGGCTGTTTTTGTGATGGGGATTGCTATTTTTCATATCAATCGTGAATTTGATCATATTGATGCAGATAAACTGTCGAGTTTGAGGACATGACTACTATCATTTATGTGCTGCTGTTTGTTCCTGCGGCTTCGGCGGTTCTGACGCTGATTGTCGGAGGGGCTCTGGTCCGGCGTACGATTCTGATTGCGGCGGCGGGATGCCATACGGCCGGTACGCTGCTGGCGTGGCATACCAATCCGGGGCCGCTGCTGAACGGCTGGATGATGCTGGATGAGCCGGGTCTGCTGTTTTTAACCATCACCAGTGTTCTGTTTTTGGCCTGCTCTGTTTATGCGTTCGGCTATCTGGGGCGGGAATCCGGCAGTGAAAAACAGGATCACGAAGAAGGATTTCTTTTTACGAATGCGCCGGAGGCCGTTTTTTGCACGTGCCTTCCGGCATTTTTGACTACGATGACTATCGTAACGGTCAGCCAGCACCTGGGGCTGCTGTGGGTGGCGATGGAGGCGACTACCCTTGTCAGTGCGCCTCTGATTTATTTTCATCGCCATCATCGCTCGCTGGAGGCGGCGTGGAAATACCTGCTGATTTGTTCAGTTGGAATTGCTCTGGCTTTGCTGGGCAATTTTTTTATAGTCATTGCGGCGGCCGGCTTCCCGTCGGACGACAAGACGATGGTGTTAAGCGTTCTTCTGCGTCAGGCCGAGCATCTCAATCCGCCGTGGCTTAAGGCGGCGTTTCTGCTTTGTCTGGTGGGGTACGGGACTAAAATGGGCCTGGCTCCTCTGCATACGTGGCTTCCGGATGCCCACAGTGAAGCGCCTTCCGTGATTTCCGCACTGCTGTCCGGGGCGCTTTTGAATTGTGCTTTTTTGGGGATTCTTCGGAGTTATCAGGTGTGTATGGCGGCCGGACTGACTCTATTCTGTCAGGAACTGCTGGTGCTGTTTGGACTGCTCTCCATGGGCTGGGCGGCCGTTTTTATCCTTGGTCAGCCGGATTATAAACGGATGCTGGCCTATTCGAGTGTAGAACACGTCGGGATTATGGCGCTGGGGGTAGGGCTGGGTGCGGGGGCCGTATTCGGCTCGATGCTGCACGCGGTCAATCACTCCCTTGCGAAGGCGATGCTGTTTATGGCGGCGGGCAATATTCTGGCTTTTTACAAGACGAAAACAACCGCCAGGGTGAGCGGAGTTCTGACGTCTATACCGATGACGGGCGTCTTGTGGTTAGCGGGCTTCCTTGCGATTACAGGGGTTCCGCCGTTTGGTCTTTTTCTGAGTGAGTTTACGATAGTCAAGTCGATGATTGAACAAGGGAAAATCGGTCTTGGGGTTGTGTTTTTAGGGATTCTTGCCCTTATCTTTATCGGGATGGCGAGCGCTTTTGTTCATATGGCTCAAGGGGAGAAAAATAAAGAACTTCGTGCCGACAGGGGGCCGGAGCCGGCACTGGCGATTCTTCCTCCGATGGCTCTTGGGGCGGCGGCCCTGATGCTCGGTCTTTATGTGCCGTCGGCGCTGGGGAGATTGTTGAATGCGGCGGCTGTGCTGCTGGGGGGGAATTGAGATGCAGACGCCTTATGCCGTTTCCTTTCGTAATGGTCAGTCCCTTGCTGTTGGCGAGATTCCGGTGATTCCGATCGAGCGGTTTCGGGATTCCGTGATTGCGGCGGTCGGGGGCGGCGGGCGAATCGCCTCGTTTTTCGCTGTGCCGGCGGATGGGGCTGGAGTGCGTCTTTATGCGGTTCTTGCCGACGATGGCCAGGGTACTCTGTCGGTCCTGTCGTGCGATGTTCAGGACCGATACCCTTCGCTGACGCCGGACTGCCCGCAGGCCCATTTGTTTGAACGCGAAATTGCGGAGCAATGGGGGGTTGTTCCAGAGGGCCATCCGTGGCTGAAGCCGGTTCGTTTTCATGCTCCGTTTGACGGCAGAAGGGATGTGTGGGGCCGGAGGAGGGAGCAGATTCTTCCGTCGGTTATGAAGTATTTTCAGGTGGAAGGGCACGAGGTTCACGAGGTTGCCGTGGGGCCTGTTCATGCGGGCATCATTGAGCCCGGGCATTTTCGCTTTCAGTGTCATGGCGAAATTGTCCTGCATCTTGAAATCTCGCTGGGATATCAGCATCGGGGCATCGAAGAGGCGATTCTCCGCGGGCCGGAAAAACGGCTCCTGCCTTTTATGCAGACGGTGGCGGGAGATACGAGCATCGGTCATACGACGGCTTACTGTCAGCTGCGGGAATCGCTGGCAGGCGGCTGCGTGCCTCCGAAGGCACAGGCCATTCGCGGCATTGCCCTGGAGTTGGAACGGCTGGCCAATCACACCGGCGATTTGGGGGCTCTTGCCGGCGATATCGGGTATCTGCCGACGTCTTCTTTCTGCGGCAGGATTCGGGGGGATTTTCTGAATATGAGTGCTCTTCTGTGCGGCAATCGATTCGGCAGAGGGCTGGCGGTTCCCGGCGGGGTTTGCTTTGACCTGACTCCCAAAACAGCCGAAACACTTGCCGAGAGACTGACGGCCGCCAAAAAAGACGTATCCACAGCGGTTAATCTGCTGTGGAATACGCCGTCTGTGCTGGCCCGTTTTGAAGATACCGGCGTTGTGCAGTCCTCCATCTGCCGCGAGTTGGGGATGGTCGGCGTTCCGGCCAGGGCATGCGGGATTGCAATGGATTGCCGGGCTGATTTTCCGACGGGGATTTATCAAACTTCTCCAATTGCTGTTTCCGTGTGGGAGAAGGGCGATGTGTTTGGGCGGGCCTATGTGCGATGGCTGGAAATCCAAAAGTCGATAGATTTTATCCTCGGCCTGCTGGCGTCTTTTCCTGAGGGTCCTATTCGAACGGAGATGAAGCCGCCTGCGACGAATTTGTTCTGCGTTAGTCTTGTGGAGGGCTGGCGGGGAGAAATCTGTCATGCGGCGATCACCGCGGCCGATGGTTCCTTCCGCCGTTATAAGATTGTCGATCCATCCTTTCATAACTGGATGGGGCTGGCGATGGCGCTGCGGGAGCAGCAAATATCGGATTTTCCGCTGTGCAATAAAAGTTTTAATTTGTCGTATTGCGGACATGATTTGTAAGAGGCGATTATGATCAGAGCGTGTCTGGCCCGACTCCAGCAGAAACATAGAACCATTTCGTATCCGAAAACGGCACCTGCTCTTCCGGAGCCATACTGCGGCCGGCCGGCAATCAATCCGGGTCTGTGTTCTGCGGAGTGCCGAGAGTGCCTTGAGGTTTGTCCTACGGGGGCTGTGAGCAAGGAAGGAAATGCCCTGACTATTGATTTGGGGCGCTGTCTGTTCTGCCGGCAGTGTGAACAGGTCTGCCCGACGAAGGCCGTACGATTCAGTCGGGAATATCGCCTTGCCGCCGGCAGCAAATCCGATCTGCTTGTGAGCGGAGATGAAATGAAACTGGCCCAGGCGCTCGATAAAAAGACAAAAGAACTGTTTGGACGCTCTTTGAAATTGCGTCAGGTTTCTGCCGGCGGCTGCAATGCGTGTGAAGCGGACACGAATGTGCTGAACACCGTTGTTTTCGACCTGGGCCGTTTCGGCATTCAATTTGCTGCTTCGCCGCGGCATGCCGACGGCCTGCTGGTTACAGGGCCGGTTACAGAAAATATGCGGCTGGCTCTGCAGAAAACGTATGAAGCCGTTGCGGACCCCCGGATTGTCATTGCCGCGGGTGCCTGTGCCGTCTCCGGCGGGCCTTTTATCGGTTTGTCGCCGGTTCATCATGGAGTGGATAGCGTGATTCCTGTTGATTTGTATATTCCCGGCTGTCCGCCACATCCTGTGACAATTCTGGACGGATTGCTCCGGCTGCTTGGCAGTATCTGAGGAAGATTTGCTTCCGAAGCCGCCGCATTGTTTGGGCCGTCTATTTTTTTCTTGTTTTTTTCGGCAGGGACTATAAGGTTTCTGTACAGAAAAATACAGGAAAGGGCGATGAGGGAAACCAATCGGCTGTCACATTCAGAAGGGATTGAGCACTGGCTTCGGCTGATTCGGACGGAAGGGGTGGGGCCGGTTTTGTTCCGGCGTCTTCTTGAGCATTTCGGCAGTTTTGACCGCATTTTTGGTGCTTCCGCGGCGGACCTCTGTCATGTGGAAGGGATTGGGCACCGCACGGCTGAGCGCATCGCCCGAACCCGCCTTCAGTTTGATGCCGAAAGGGAGATTGGGCTGGCGGAGGAGCACGGGGTTTGCATTCTGCACTGGGAGGATCCGTCTTATCCGCCGGCTTTGAAGGCGATTGATGATCCGCCGCCGGTTTTGTACGTCAAAGGTACTCTCCAGCGAAGCGACAGTTTGGCCCTGGCGGTGGTGGGCAGCCGACACTGTACGCATTACGGTGTGGAGCAGGCGGAGCGTTTTTCTCATCTGCTGGCTTCTGCAGGGCTTACAATTGTCAGCGGTCTGGCCAGAGGGATTGACAGTGCCGCCCATCGAGGGGCACTCAGCGCCAGAGGCCGAACGATTGCGGTGCAGGGCTGCGGGCTGGCCCACTGCTTTCCTGCGGAAAACCGAAAATTGTTTGAGATGATTTCTGAACAGGGGGCGGTTCTCAGCGAGCTGCCGATGGGCTATGAGCCGCTGTCTGAAAATTTTCCCGGGCGGAATCGGATTATCGCCGGCTTGTCGATGGGGGTTCTTGTGGTGGAGGCGGCTCCGCGAAGCGGGGCACTGATTACCGCCAAGGCGGCTCTTGCCTACAATCGAGAAGTGATGGCCGTGCCCGGCCGTATCGACAGCCCTACGAGCAAAGGGACGCACGAACTGCTCAAACAGGGCGCTCGGCTGGCGGACAGCGTGGAGGAGATTATGGATGCACTGGGGGTGGTGGGGAAGAGTTTGCGAGGCCATGTGAGCGACCATGCCCGACGATGTGCGGAGCAAATGGAGATGCCGCTGTTTGATATGTCTGAGCTGAATCTGTCGGACTGCGAACAAAGTATTTTGCGGGTACTCGGCAAGGAGCCGAGTCATATCGAACAAATCATTGCGGCGGCCGATTTGCCTGCCGCCCAGATTCATTCGGCTGTGATTACCTTGCAGTTAAAGGGCCTTGTGAAGCAGTTGCCGGGCAGTGTGTTTGTTCGGAAAGGGATTTGACGGCGTTCCCGGGCTGCGATGCATGCCGCCCAATCTTCTTGGTGTACCTGCTTTACAAATCATCGGAATCGTTGTATTCTGAATCTGGTAAATTCAAAAAAGCAAAGCAATCTTTTCAGAAAATGGGAGGATATTCTATGAAAGCCGTTGAGGAAGTATATGCTTTTGTTCAGGACGCTGTAAAGAAAACAGGAGCATTCTACCTTGCCACCCAGGACGGTGATCAGCCGCGTGTGCGTCCGTTCGGTGCCATCGATCTGATCGACGGCAAACTTTATATTCAGACCGGCAGGAAGAAGGATGTTTTTCAGCAAATGATGAAAAACCCCAAGGTTGAAATCTGTGCGTGCGCGGATGACAAATGGATACGGATTGCCGCTGTCGTTGTTGATGATGACCGGGTTGAAGTCAAGAAAAAGGTGTTGGACGATATTCCCGTTCTCCGCAATATCGGCTACAGCGAGCACGACGAGAATACCAAGGTTCTGTACCTCAAGAACGCAACCGCTACGTTCTTTTCTTTTACAGGTGCGCCGAGAACGGTTCGGTTCTGAGCGGACAGGTCGGCAAAAGGGCGCATCAGGTATTGCTGGGAAGAGTTTTTGACAGACTTCTCCCCGATGCGGCGGGATAACGCACGCCCGCTCTCCGGCATAGCGGTCGGATGGGAGGCGGAATGAGCGGCCGCCATTATCCTTTTTGACAAGACGGCAGAGTTCACCTTAGGCCGGCCGCTTCGCGGAGTTTGGCGACCATATCTGTTTTTTCCCAGGTGAAGTCGGGGTGTTTTCGTCCGAAATGCCCGTTTCGTGCCGTTTCGGCATAGATGGGTCGCAGGAGCTTCAAGTGGCTGATCATGCCTTTGGGGGTCAGGGGGAAGAATTTCCGCACGAGGGCTTCGAGCCGGCTTTCGTCGATTTTGGCGGTTTGTTCGGTGTTGACCAGGATGCTGATGGGTTCGGCGATGCCGATGGCGTAAGAGAGTTGGATTTCACAGGTGTCGGCCAGTCCTGCGGCGACGATATTTTTGGCAATATAGCGGGCCATATAGCTGGCGGAGCGGTCCACCTTGGAGGGGTCTTTTCCGCTGAAGGCGCCGCCGCCGTGGCTGCCTCGTCCGCCGTAGGTATCGACAATGATTTTTCTGCCGGTCAGGCCGCAATCCCCTTTGGGACCGCCGATTTCAAATCGTCCGGTTGGGTTGATATGAAAGATGGTGTTTTTGTCAACCAGGTTTTTGGGCAGAACGGGCAGGATGACTTCTTTAATGATTTCTTGGCGGGCCTTGTTGGACATTTGATCGGTTTTTTTGTCCACGACGGAGGCATCGTGCTGGGTGCTGCAGACGACGGTATGAATGCGTTGGGGTTTTTTGTTTTCGCCGTATTCGACAGTGACCTGGCTTTTGCCGTCGGGCCGCAGCCATTTGATTTTGCCGGTCTGGCGCAGTTTTGCAAGTCGGCTGGTGATTTCGTGGGCCAGATAGATCGGCAGGGGCATATAGACGTCGGTTTCCCGGCAGGCATAGCCGAACATCAATCCCTGGTCGCCGGCTCCGCCTCTATCGACGCCCATGGCAATGTCGGGGCTTTGCTGTTTGAGGGTAACGAGGATGGCGCAGTTGTCGGCATCGAAGCCGATGGCGGGGTCGGTGTAGCCGATTTTTCGGATGGTATCGCGTGCGAGTTGGGGGATATCGACGACGGCCTTGGAGGTAATCTCGCCGGCGATGAGCGTCATGCCGGTGGAAACAAGGGTTTCGCAGGCGACGCGGCTGTTGGGGTCCTGGGCCAGCATGGCATCCAGAACGGCATCGGAGATTTGGTCGGCGATTTTGTCCGGATGGCCCATGGTGACCGATTCGCTGGTGAATAAATGACATCGCTGGCTGGAGGATACGCTCGACATCGATTTACTTTTTCTCATTATTTGGGTTCCTGACTAAAGGGAAATTGATTTTTTCTAAAGGGAGACAGTATAGACAGGCAGGGAAGGGCCGTCAACAAGAAACGGCGGGAGGAGAGGACTGCTCCCATAAAAAATAAGACGTGGTGGGGATTTCCTTAAATTCAAAAATATTTTTCTTGACAGAGGAAGGCCGTTTCTTATAGTATATGCAGTTAGCAAACGATTGCTAAAAGATGTACAAAAAAGCGTGAGCATCCTTCAAGCAGTATGGGGTATGGAAAAAGCCAGCCGGCCGTGCGGCCGGCGATAGGATGGAATGGAAATCATTCGTTGGGGGATGAACCAATTTTTGAAAGGGGGCCGTTATGGGGCCGACAATGCGCCGTATTTCTCAGGTATTTTTCCCTGTTTTTTTTGTTTCCTTTGCGGTTTTCAGCGTCGGCCGGGCGGAGGTAATCTGGTCGGACGAGTTTGACGGGGAGACGATTGATTCCTCCATCTGGACTTATGATGTCGGCGGCGGAGGATGGGGCAACGGCCAGCTCGAATATGATACGGCCCGTTGGGACAATGCGTATATCGAGAACGGCAACCTGGTTATTGAAGCCCGGCGGGAGAGTTATAAGGGGAGCAATTCCTTTACTTCCGCACGTCTGAAAACGCAGGGGCGGTTTTCCTTCCAGTACGGCACGCTCGAAGCCCGCATTAAAGTACCCAATCTGGCCAACGGGCTTTGGCCGGCATTCTGGCTGCTGGGCAGCAACATCGGGCAGGTCGGCTGGCCTGCCTGCGGGGAAGTGGATATCCTTGAGATGGGAATGAAAAGCGCAATCGAGGCCGGAGTAGTCAACCGACGCATTCACGCGGGCGCCTTCTGGGATTATCAGGGGAACAATGCGGATTACGGGCTGGATTATACGTCGCCGGTCGATCTGAACAACGACTATCATATTTATAAACTGGTCTGGACGCCAACACTGATGACGGTTTATTTGGATTCGACACCCGTCTGGTCATTTGACATCAGCTCTGTTGAAACGGCCTCCCTCGAAGAATTTCATCGGCCGATGTATCTTATTGTGAATCTGGCCGCAGGCGGGTGGAATTTTGTAGGGATTACCGACCCGGCCCAGATTACGGCCCCCTTGCCGGCCAAGATGTATATTGACTGGATTCGGCTGACCCGCAATGAGCATACCGTTTGCTATTTCGGACGCGATACAGCCGAACAGGGCACCTTCGGCGTCTATACCGAAACAACCCCCGTTGACAATCATCTGCACTATGATACGGATGCGGTGATTTATTTGTGGAATAATTTGCGGCCGGTGAGCACCACGCCTTACGAAGGCACCGAGGCGATGTCCTTTGATGCGGCTGCCGGCAGCTGGTTCGGGATGGGGGTGTTCTGCCTGAGCGACCGAAATATGACAAACTATTCTGACGGCACGCTGCATGTTTATCTGAAAACCGCTTCGACGGCTCCTTTTCGGATTGGGATTGCCAGTTCGGCAGCCGGCGAGGGCTGGGTTACCTTGCAGGAGGGCGGCGAACAGTTCGGGCTGGTTCGCGACGGCGCGTGGCATCATGTGCAGATTCCGCTGAATCGGTTTGCTAATGTGGATTTTGCCACGATTAAGCAGATTTTCATGCTGGCAGGAGATGCCCCCTCGTCGGCGTTGAATCTCTCCCTTGACAATATTTACTGGACACCCAACAGGAAGCGTCCGACGCCGGCCAACGGCAGTTTCGGCGTCTTTACCGAAACGGCTTCCCATAAGGATGCCGGCGAGTTTGCCCTCGGCATCGATGGTGAATTTTATGTGTGGGAAAACACGCTGGAACCCAAAACCTCCAGCCCCTATGAGGGAACGGCGAGCATTGCGCTGGGCTCGAGGGCCGGTTTGAACTGGTTTGGAGCGGCCTTTACGCCTGCGGTCAAATACAACCTGACGGCCTTCCGGTATCCTGAAAGCCGTCTGCATTTTGCGATGAAAACCAGTTCGTCCGTGCCGTTTCAGATTGGGATGAAGAGCGGCAATGTGGAGGACATCGGGCAAAAGTGGATTTCCTTTACAGCGGGCAGCGATCCGTACGGCTTTGTGCGGGACGGGCAGTGGCATGTTGTGGAAATTCCGATGTCGGATATTCGAAAAGAGGTGGATTTGTCGCAGGTAAGTCAGCTGTTTGAAATTCTGGGCACCAGCGGCCCGATCAGCGCTGTTGAATTGGATGATATCTGCTTTCTGGGCGGCGGAGAGCCGCTCGGCAGCGGTTCAGCGGCTGGTGATATCAACGGCGATGGGGCAATCAATATAGATGACCTGATGATGCTGGCTTATTACTGGCTGGCAGCGGACTGCGGCAGTGAAAATGACTTTTGTTTCGGGGCGGATATTCAGCCGGACGGGACTGTGAATCTGCATGACCTGGCTGAGATTGGCCGACATTGGTTGGAATAAAGAGCAGCGGCGAAGACAGAAGGGCGGATGCCGGTCGTCCGCCCTTTTTTATTTGCGGAAGACGGCTACGATGTTTTCGACATCGACGACAAAAAGGCGATTGTCGCCTTCAAAATCCACCGGAATGGCTCCTTTGGGATTGAAAAGGACTTTGTCATACTGCTGAAGGGGAATATCGGGGGACATTTCTACTTCTGCGGAGACGGATACAATCCGGCCTGTAATGGTCGGGATTTCGATGTTGTCGGGCAGCTGGATGCCGCCTTTGGTTTGTTTTTTATCCTCATCTTTTCGAATGAGCACCCGTTTGCCGATGGGCTCGATGGTTTCGAAAGATTCATTCCGAGGGAGATCTTTTTTGTTCATGGCTTTTGTCCTGTTTGATGCTTCTGTACGGTCTTATTATACCCGAAACTCTCAGCCGGCGGACTTCTTTTTTTTCGAGGCGGCCGAAGCGGTTTTCCGCCCGAGGATTTCATCGGCCTGGGCCTGGGTGGCGGGGGGCCACTGTCCCTTTTCCTGGAGGTCTTTGAGTTTGTCGAGGAGTTTGATGCTGACGATGGTGCGGCATCGCGGGAACCGGCTGCAGCCCAGAAATGGGCCGCGTTTGCTTTGCCGAACGACGAGCAGGCCTTCTTTGCACTTGTGGCAATGGATTCCCGTAGGAGTCGGCGGGGGTGCCGGCGGCAGCGGGTTGCCTTGCTTGTCGGCCTTGAGGATGGTTTTGCAGTCGGGATATCCGCTGCAGCCGAAAAAGGCGCCGTAGCGGCCGGATTTTTTGACCAGCGGCTTGCCGCAGACGGGGCATTTGTAATCGGTGGGCTCGTCCTGAATCATCTGCCCGTCTTTGTCGCAGGGACAGCCGAATTTGCAGTCGGGGTAGCGGGAACAACTGAGGAAGCGTCCGTTTTTGCCGAAGCGGTATTCAAGCGGGGCTTTGCATTCAGGGCAGGTATATTCGCTGGGCTGGGTTTCGGCCTTGGCATGTTTCATTTTTTGCACCGCCTCTTCGAGCGATTTTTTGAAGGGCTCATAAAACTCCTGCAGAACCTGAATCCAATCGAGATGCTGTTCTTCGATTTTGTCAAGCTGCTCTTCCATGTGGCGGGTGAAGGCAATGTCCATAATCTGGGGGAAATACTCAAGGAGTTTGTCGGTGACGATTTCGCCGACGTGGGTGGCGTAAAAGGCCTTGTTGATTTTCTCGACGTATTTGCGCTCCTGAATGGTGGAGATAATAGCCGCATAGGTGCTCGGCCGTCCAATGCCCTCTTTTTCGAGGGTTTTGATGAGAGACGCCTCGGTATATCGGGCCGGGGGCTTGGTGAAATGCTGGACGGGTTTTAGGTCCACTACCTGAAGACTCTGGCCTTCTTGGAGGGCCGGCAGGGCCGGCTCTTCCACACCGGTGGACCAGATGCGTGTGAAGCCGTCAAAGACGAGGACGCGCCCGGAGGCGGTGTAAATACAGGGACCTGCCGGCGTCTGGGCTTCGATTTCAATTCGGGTGGTATCCCACTGGGCCTGGCTCATCTGGCAGGCCACAAATCGTCTCCAAATCAAATCGTAAAGTTTGTACTGTTCATCCGTCAGGAAGGGGGCCAGTTCATCCGGGGTCAGGTCGGGGTCGGTGGGGCGGATGGCCTCGTGTGCCTGCTGGGCTTCTTTGCGGGCGGCGAAGATATTCGGCGATTCAGGCAGATACTCGGGGCCGAGTTGGGAACGAATATAGTGTCGGACTTCCTCGACGGCCTCTTGAGACAGGTGGGTACTGTCGGTTCGCATGTAGGTAATCAGGCCGAGGGCCCCCATCGAGCCCAGGTCGATGCCTTCATACAGCTGCTGGGCGATGGCCATGGTCCGCTGGGCGGGAAAACCAAGGCGATTGGCGGCGGCCTGCTGAAGGGTGGAGGTAATGAAAGGGGCGCCGGGGCGGGACTGGATACGTTTGGTCTGGATGCTTCGGACGACGAAGCGGGCGTTTTTGAGTGCGTTATAAACGGCCTGGGCCTGCTCCTGATTGGCGGCCTCAAATTTTTGGCCGTTGACAGTGGTTAACTCCGCCCGAAAGGCGCTGTGTTTGGCAAGCCACTGGTCCTGTTCGGCCAGGGTGCGGCCTTTTTCGGGGTCTTTGGCCGAGTCCAGAAATGCCTTCCAGCTTTCGGGGCTGACCGATGCAGAATCCGGGGCGAAGACGGCCGGGATAAGCCAGTATTCCTGCGGGATGAAGGCGCGAATCTGCCGTTCCCGTTCGACGACAAGCCGCACGGCTACCGACTGGACGCGTCCGGCGCTGAGGCCGCGGGCGACTTTTTTCCAAAGCAGCGGGCTGATTTGATAGCCGACAATGCGGTCGAGCACCCGGCGGGCCTGCTGGGCCATGACGCGGTCCATGTCAATCTTGCCCGGGTTGGCAAAGGCCCGTTCGATGTCTTTTTTGGTGATAGCGTTGAAAACGACGCGGTAGGTGTTTTCGTCGTTGAGGTTGAGCACTTCTTTGAGATGCCAGGCGATGGCTTCGCCTTCACGATCCATATCCGTAGCCAGATAGAACTTTTGACACTTTTTGGCCTTGGCACGGAGGGCACTGACGACTTTTCTCTTGCCGGGGGTGATTTCATACGTCGGTTCGAAATTGTTTTCAATGTCGATATTCAGACCCTTCGAGGGCAGGTCTCGCACGTGTCCCATCGATGCTTCGACGTCAAAATCGGGGCCGAGGTATTTATTGATGGTTTTGGCCTTGGCAGGCGATTCTACGATAACCAGTGCTTTTGTTTTGGCTGTTTTGGTCATTCTTCGCGTTTCATTCTGAAAATTGTTTTTTCTTATCTCTTTTGGCTGTCGGCTTTTACTTGGCTGCTCATCAAGAATATGGCCGATACATAACCGGTGCAAACAAAGGATGTCAAGCAAAAAGACGCAGGGCCCGTTGGAGAGGGTTTCGGTTCAAAAGGAGGAAATCTTTAGAAGTATTTATGTATCGGTTTTGTCGAGATAGCAGGTTTCAGGGGGTTTTGGAGGGAAGATTTCTTTGAATTTGCGGCAGGTCTGGAGGGGGTCTGGGCTGCTGCAGACGGCCGAGGACAGGGCAAGGGTGCGTATGCCGGCGTTCAGGAGAAGGGGGGCGTTTTCGAAGGTGATGCCGCCGATGGCAGCATGGGCGGTGTGGGTACTCTGGAGAATATCCAGTGCTTTTCGGACATAATCAAGCCCTGCGGCAGGCAGATTGGGTTTGGTAGGGCTTGGGAAACAGGGGCCGATGCTCACGTAGTCGGCTCCGGCAGCGGCGGCCCGGCGGAGTTCAGATTCGCTGTGGGCTGTCAAGCCCAGCAAAGGCGGTTTGGAGAAAAGGGTTCGGGCCTTTTCGATGGGAAGGTCTTCTTGTCCGAGGTGAACTCCATCGGCTCCGGCGGCGGCCGCAATGTCGGCACGGTCATTGATGATGCTCAGCCGGTTGTATGTTTTGCAGAGGGCGGCAAACTGTTCGGCCAGCCGGAAAAAACGGATGTCAGAAATCTCTTTTGCGCGAAGTTGGAGGGCATCGGCGCCGCCTTCCAGGCAGAGTTTGGCTAATTCCAAGGTCCGGCTGTCGGGCATATCCTCGCCCGCAGGGATCAGAACATAGAGTTGCACCTGGCGGAAGCGGATGGCAGGCAGTCGGCAGAACACTTCTTTTTCGAGGGTGTATATCTCAAACCTTTCCTGTTCGAGGGGCCCGGCGATGGCGGGGCAGACCAGTCGGCTGACTTCCGCCAGGACGCGGAGTGCTTCGGAGGCGCGTTTGGCGGCGGCCAGAAAGCAGTCGGTAAGGGTTTGCCGCTGCTGCGGCTGCGGGATAACAAGGGTTCGGCCTACATCGGATTCTGAATCGCGTGCGGCAAGAAGGAATTCTGCATCCAGATTTTTTATTTGGTCGCAGAGATGATGGCGGATTTGTTTGGCCCGGGCGGAAAGGTCGGCATCATCGAGTACAAACCGGCAGAACTCCTCCATCGTGCGGAGGGCTTCTCTGGCCCGGTTAAAGTTGGCATCCAGAATGCGATAGGTTTTTCTTTCCATGGGACTATGGCTGATTATAAAGCCGGCGGCGGAGGGAGAACAGCGAAAAATCGGGTGCGGCCGCTAACCGGCAAGAAGATGCTCAAGCAGGATTTTCAAACCAATGCCGATAAGGATGAGACCGCCGGCCAGTTCCAGCCGGTTTTCGAAGAATCGGCCGATTCGGCTGCCGATTTCCCAGCCGGCAAGCGAGATTAGAAAGGTAATCGTACCGATCATAAGTACAGCGATAAAAAGGTGGGGGGTAAGCAGGTACAAGGTGAGGCCGACAGCCAAGGCATCGATGCTGGTGGCGATGCTTAAGGCAAGGAGGGTGAGCAAATTGGAGGGGTCGGCGGGTTTGTCTTCAACATTTTTTATCTTGAAAGACGCTAAGGCCATTTTGCCGCCGATAAGCAGCAGCAGCCCGAAGGCCAGCCAATGGTCGAAGGGCTTGATGATTGGCTCGAGACCTTTGCCTGCCCAGGAGCCGAACAGGGGCATGATGGCCTGAAATAGGCCGAAGAAGAGTGCCATTCGGATGCCCCGGCTGACAGGAAGGTGTTTGAAGACGGAGCCGCTGACGATGGAGACGGCAAAAGCATCCATCGCAAGGCCGATGCCGATTCCGCTGATGAGGATGCATTCAAGCCAATTCAATTGCGGACTCCCGGGGTTTGTGTTAGTGGAGATTTTTCGGTGTTATCGGGCGATTCCGGAGTTTGCGGGACAATGTCAAAGACGGCGATTTCCGGCTGGGCTAAAAAGCGGAGCCGCGGCGCCCGGCCGCCGGTCATGCCGATGCCTCGATTGACATAAATAAGGAAATGGTCTTTGCGATAGAGGCCGGCTTCATATTTTTTCAGATGGCGCGACTGGGTAATCAATGCTCCATAAAAGGGCAGGGCAATCTGGCCGCCGTGCGTATGGCCGCAAAGGTATAAATCGACAGGGGTTGACTGGAGATAATCCGCCAGGTCGGTTTTGTGAAAGAGCAGGATATTGAAACGATCGGGCTGGAGGGATTGAAGTGCCTGCCGGCTGCGGGGCCCATAGGCGTCATCAATCCCGCACAAACCGATGGATTCGCCGTTTTTTTCGATGACAACGCTGTCCAAAGACAGTTCGACAAAGCCGGTATTTTCAAAAAGAGGGAAGTCTTTGGCGAGCCGGTTGTCCACATTGCCGCGGACGGCGAATTTGCCGAGGGCTGCCTGCATCGCCCGCAGGGTTTGCTGGAGGCGGGGCAGGGCGGAAGGATGGTTGAGGGCATCACCGGTAAACACGATAAGGTCGGGCTGGAGACGGTTGATTTCCTCCGGCAGGCGGGGTTCGAGGCGGGCTTTTTTGTCGCAGTGGAGGTCCGAAATCTGAACGATTCGGAAGGAGACGGCCGCCAGGTGGGGGGTTGGAATCGTGATGCGGCTGATTTGAAGCCGGTAAGGTTCAAAGAAGTATCCCCAGACAAGGCAGGCAAGTTCGACAACCGCAAGAAGATGAAGAACAGCGATGCGTTTGGGAGTGAAAAGCTTGGGGGGACGGTGCCGGCGGATTTTACAGACCAGCAGGAACACCTCCAAACCTAAGATGGAGACGGCTATGAGTGCAAAAAGTGCGGCTGGAACATAGCAGACGAGGAAGTATTGGATAGTCATGGCTGAAAGTCCATCGTGCAGGAGCCGGTGAAATCATCGGGCAGCGGCTGGTTCGGTTTCAGGACAAGAAATTCATCGGGGTGCCAATCGCCTTGAAGGAGTCGCAGAAGCCACGCAGGGCTGCCTTTGACTTCGGCAAAATCCCAGCCGAGGTAGGCCGCGGCTTCCCTGGTGAATTGTCGGCCGCGGCTGCTGTCGGGAAGGTTCCAGTCGATAAAGACGGCCTGTTTGTATTTTTTTCGCCAGCCGTGCTCGATGTCGAGAAGATAATCGGCATTGTCCGGCCCATATTTGGAGATGTATTCGTCGGCCAGCCGCTGGTCGTATTCCCGGCAGGGCATGTTGGCTTCCTGGACCCAGCCGACGCTGTAAAAGTAAGTTCCGGGATAGGCGTTGACAAATTGCTCGTGGACGCGGCGGGAGCCGAAAAGCAGACTGATGCAGTCGTGGGCCCGCGGAATGACCAGCGGAAGAGGGCATCGCAGTCCGGCAAGGCCGCCGCCGCATAAGCCGTAGGCAAGGAGGACAGCGTCATAATCATAAGAGCAAAGTGTATCGAGTTTGTCCTGAAGTTGGCTTCGGAGTTTTGCGGGGGTGTTGTGGAGACCCTGCTGCATCCACTGGAGTTCAACCGCGTGCTTGGGCGGATGCTCAGCAAGGAGAAACTCAATTTCAGGTTTTAATGCTTTACAGGCAATCAGACAGTAATGGGCCATAATGTGGGGGATTGTACAGAAAAATTGCATTTTTGGAAAGGATTTCAGCCGGGAAAAGGGGATAAAAAAACCGCCTGCGGAGAAGGAGGACCAGGCCGGGGAGGCCTGGCAGGGCTAACCGCAGGCGGCAGAAGGAGCATCTTTAGTATTCTTATTATCTCACAGGTGAAGGTTTTTGTCAAGGGAGGTTTGAAGAATAAAGCAAAAATTAAAGAAGCAAAGCAAACATACAAGACCATTCCCATCTTGTACTTGAGATTTGTTTTAACGGTCCCCTTCGTGTGAAAACTTTGTGTGTATGACCGGCCCGACCGTTGACACGCTGCTTGCTCCGCTCGCAGTGTCCGACCTCCGCATCCAGCAGTTAGTCGAGCGTCTCCTCGACTGTGCTGCGAGCCATCGAGTCCAGATGCGAATGGATCTGGGCCGCGTCAATTTTGATCACGCCATTCAGGTTTTTTCCCGATTCCGTCGATGCTTGTTTCAGCTTCATGATAAGTCCTCCAATCTGGTTATTCTGGTTTCTGTTTACACTCCACTATCGACCAGATTGAGGACTTTTCTTTTGGGCCCAATAATAATGTGCGCATGATATTGTACGTTATCATCCCTGAAGCAGTACTCCACCTTTTAGCCTTGGCAGGAGGCACGATAGGTGCAATTGCCGGACAGCTTACGTTCCACCATAAAACAAAGAAATTGAGTTTCAGGGTGATTTATATTATTATAGTGATTGTGCAGATATCGACAGGGGGGATTCTAAGTGGGAAAACTTATCTTCCATTTGGGTGTCCCAATCCACAGGGAGAGGCTCAAAAATGGGGAAAGGGGAAACAGGATATTTTTTCCCAGAAAAAGAATAAATATTTGCCTTATCCCTTTTATCAATAGGCAGATTATGTGATGAGTGTGATCCAGAATTTGTTTTCTAAAAAGAAGTGGCATTTTCAGCCTTTATCCACTATAATACCCTCACATTAAAAACTGAATATTTAAGGTGGCATAATGAAAACTCAACCTTGGACAATGCTCCTGATGATAGCAGGATGGCTATTGAATGGAATATATCAAACCCATGAAATCCCTCTACCGCCACAAAACATCCAATGATATCTTTGCTATTGAGATCGATGAGCAGGGAAATATCCTCTCTACGGCCGGGCCCCAGTTGTGCAAAGATGTCGACCCTGAGAAAATCGACTATGATAATTATTTCAGTGCGGAAATAAAAATAAAGCATAACGAATTCGAGCTCCTGTCGAAGGTCGAGTATGAAGAACTGCTGAGGAAGTGTGGATTTCAAAGGCAGGTAGCCAGAGGCACTTGTTTGGGGATACAAGGGACCCTCTAAAAATTGCTTTTTAAGCGAAACCGAGCGAAATCGTCGCGGCCAAGGCGGACGCGAAAAATCGCCGGAAGCGGTGTTGAAAACACCTTTGAGGACGATTTTTCAAGTCCAACGTCGGAGGCGGCGATTGCAACCGGTTGCAGCAAAAATGAATTTTTAGAGGTTCCCATAATTGTATGCTCAGATTAGAACAAATAGAAGGAATATTAGACTATGTTTGAGGATGTGATAAGAATCTTAAGAAATCTTGAAAAAGGTGTTAAAATTAACATCGAAATGTCTATCGATGAAAATGGATATCTTGACAGAAAATGTCCTCACAATGAATGCCAACAGGAATTTAAAGTCCTATTAAAAGACTGGAAAGAAAAAGTTCCAGATAAGAAAGCGTATTGCCCTTTATGCGGCCATTCCGATGATTCTGGCAATTGGAATACACCAGACCAAGACAAGTACATATCAGATTGTGCAGAAAACTATGTAATGGACAAGTTCAATAAAGCTTTCAGTACCGGAGTAAAAAAGTTTAATAGTTCCCAGCGACGCAATAGCTGGATATCTATGAAAATGGATTATAAGCCCGGAAGCCCCAAAGTCATAGTGCCATATGAAGCGGCTGAAGTTATGCAACAAGTATTCTGCTGTGAGAAATGTGAATGCAAATACTCATCTATTGGTGCCTCCTTCTTTTGTCCTGCATGTGGCCATAATTCCATCGAGAGGGACTTCCAGCTTTCTATTAATGGTGTAAAAAAGATGCTGGATTCGTTAGAAGATCTTGAGGCTTCGATTTCGAGACAATGTGGTAAGGATTTAGCCAGAGATACCATAAGACAGATGCTTGAAACATCGCTGGGCAAGTTAACTGGTGCATTTCAGCGACTAATGGAAGCACTCTTTAATAAATTACCAGAAGCACAACATATAAAGCAGCGGAAAAATGTATTTCAAAACCTAAACGAATCTTCAGATTTATGGAATAAAGCCAATTGTAAGCGATATGAAGACATGCTTGATAGTAGTGAATGGTATGAGCTTAATCGTCTATTTCAGCAACGCCATCTTTTGTCTCACTGCGATGGTATTATTGACCAACGGTATATTGATAACACTGGAGATACAACTTATTCCGTTGGCCAGAAGCTTATTGTTCCGAAAGCAAGTGTCTTAAGACTGGTAGAGCTTGTTGATAAATTGGGTGAAGCTAAAAGAAAAGAGATTGATAGAATAATATCATCCGTTCCTTGAAATGACATATAAAGTAATATGCATAAGGCATAATAAATGTTTGACGTCAGCGAGAAGTGGGACAGTGCCCCGTAGAGAGATAAGGGTCTTCGGCAGGGTTCTTGGAGTCCCGGATATATACATTTTCAACCTTGACTGTCCGCTACAAACGCTCAACCATAATGTTATCAAACGCACGCCCGACACCGTCCATGCTGATGGCGGCGCCGTATTGTGTCAGCAACCCCGTGAACGCCTCCGAGGTAAACTGGCTGCCCTGGTCGGTATTGAAGATATCCGGACGTC
>ERZ795052.2451-NODE-2451-length-22474-cov-42.366118_pt1 | contig 22474 bp, 28 predicted proteins | sample MGYA00375136_ERZ795052 | MGnify/ENA primary metagenome ERZ795052 (study PRJEB30181, sample SAMN05720156) | activated sludge metagenome | isolation source: Anaerobic digester | place: Japan | collected 2015-05-26 ... | reverse complement strand
CAACACGTGCCCGCCGACCACGCCGCTGGACCACGGGAAACAACCCCGGAGATCGAGCCCATGCCAGCACCGTCCGCTATTGTAGGCGCACCGCCAGCCCGGCAATCATCGGCCGCACCTGCACAGGGCAGCTTGTTTTAAATGTTAAAAAACCGCCGACCCGGGGGGAACGGGCCCCGGGCGGCAGGGGAAAGGGAAAAGCAATGAAACCGGAAAACACTACTAGAAAGATAAGGGCAAGCCGCACGATGCAATTCTACGCCATGCACAATGCTTTTTGCCCAATTGACGACAGGGAAACAACATTAACCGACCTTTTAACGGACCTGATGCACTACGCAGCGGCGGAAAGACTGTCTTTTGGAAAATGTTTGAAGCGTGCCCACGGACACTACCTGAACGAAAAAAAAGAAACGGAGGAATAGCAGACATGGAACGCGGAATAATCTTTCAAATTGAAATCGAAATGGGCAATGACGGGATGCAGACAAACGGAGACGTAGCCAAAGCTCTGCACGCCGTGGCTGACAAGCTGGAGACCGGAAACCACCTGTTTAGTGGATCTGCAATTAAAGATATTAACGGTAACACCGTCGGACGTTTCCAGTATGTTTCGGTCATGGAAAAAAAGGGGGAAAAATGAAGTATACAAGGAAATTTCGAGCGGAAAGGCAAGACCGACACGAAAAACGGCGAATGGAACGAAGGAACGCAACAAAGCGCCGAAACGAACGAAAGCAAAAAATAGCCCGTGCAATCTATATGATCTGAAGGGGAGGGAAAAATGTTAGAAGTGACAAAAGACTTTGTCTCGGCTCTGAAATCAGCGAATCAGGCAATCACTGTAACCATGACTTTGCCGGACGCGGACGATATGGACACGCGGCACCTTGTCACGATCCGCATGATGGCGCGCGTTACAGCCGCTGTACCGGCAGGTTATACCATCGACACGGCCGGAGCATACGCCGAAGCGGTAGCAACCTACCAATACCGCAGCCAAGACCCAATAAGCGGACGGTTTCGAGCCGCCTCTTTCACCTCTATTCATCCGCAAGCTGGACAGTGGCAAGCGCTTGCCCTGATCCTCAGGCCGGGGGATATGCTTGACTTCACGGCGCTTGACAATAGCAGTTCGTTTCTCAAGAGCCGTAACGTTCACCTTGATTCACTTTTTGCGCAAATTTCGCGAAAAGGAAAGTTAATCCTCAGCTGGTTTTTGGTTGATTTCGACAGCGGTCCGGCCGACCTCGCAATCGGACGCAACCTTAAGATGTAAAATAAAAAAACAGAAAGGGAGGAAAAACAATGCATAACTACAAACACATTATCGACGCTTATCAAATTGATAACCCCTATCCGCTTTTTTCCGCGGCGGCGGACCTGTTACGGATTGATATTTCATCTCCGCAACCAACTGCAGACGAATGGAAAAAGCTGCTGCAGTGGGCAAGAAAGGCGAAACGGGCCGGGCAGTACACAACCGATGGAATTGAAGCGATCCTTGACCTGATCGACGCCAAGACTAACAGCTACGGCACCGAGGCGATCCGTGGATATCGCGTGACCCCAGCTTATCCGCGTTATTGGACGGATATTGTCGGACAGTACGTCAACCGGGGCGATACCTACGCGCAGACTATCCTTTATGATACAGTCAAAGAATGCTTTATTGTCACCAGTTGGGGAAATTGGGCGGAAAAGAACGGCAAAAAATACGGGATCCTTTAATAAGTAACGAAAGGGGGAGAATATGCGTACACTGGGATACAAGAACGGCTTCCGTTATCTGCAAGACGAAACAGGGGATATTTACCGGAATGACTATTCAGACCCCGAAACGTGCGGAGTACGCTTTTTTTGTACGCGCGCCGCATGGCCCACGTTCTTAAGGGCATACGGCCCCTTGTTTGATGAATGCGGCGAAACGGTAAAAGTAAAAATAGAATACTGTTAGATGAAAGGGGGAAAGCATGTACGGTTACATTAGCCCGCAGGTATGGGCAGATTTCGAGCGCCGTTTTCCGCTTGCCGCCGCGTACCTTAGAAGCGAAAGCTTGCACGGAGAATTGAACGCACTTTTGAACATGACGAACCCGACGGCATACCAGCGCCGCCGGATCGAGGAATTACAGGCAATTACGGAGAGCAATAGAAAAATAATGTCCGGCGAATGGCCGGAATAAAGAAAGGGGGAACAATGAGAATGCACCGCTTCGCTTGCATGCTATGCAGCGGGATAAAGGTCACCCGGGCGACGTACCGCACATGCACGGCCTATGACGCGGCCCGGCAGTTTATCGCGGAGCACTTCCCGGCTTACGAGATCGACGGACAACTTCAACACGAAAGACCGGAGCACCGGCCAGACGGGGAAATCTTTTCCCGGTGGAGCGCTGGCACCGCGGCCGGGCGGATTTACATAACGGAAATTGACTAATAATTGCAAGCCAAATACCAGCAGAAAGGGGAGCTTATAAATGTATCTCCAAATCACAACCCGCTGCAACATGCATTGTGCGCATTGTTGTATGGATGCAACGGCGACAGGAAAAGATATGCCGCTTGATATCGTACGGGCGGCACTAGGCCACGGTGAGGAGTACGTTACAATCGGCGGAGGAGAGCCAACCTTGCACCCCGATTTTTACGAAATCCTTTGCCTTGCGATTTCGTCGGCTGGACCGCAAGGCGTGCACGTTATTACGAACGGCAAGGTGAAAGAGCGCGCCTTGGTATTGGCGCGACTTGCCCAAGTGGGCGCTATCGGGGCGGAGCTATCCGTTGACGATTATCACGAGCCACCGGACCCCGAAGTACTGCACGCATTCACGAAACAGAAAAACAATGCGAACACTAACGATTTGCGAGGGATCCGCACCGTGACAAGGATACTTGCGCGGGGCAGGGGGGAAAGCATTCCGGGCGCAATTGATGAATGCGCTTGCCCAGACGTATTTGTCGCTCCAGACGGCAACATCTACCTTTGCGGGTGCAAAACCAACCTCATCGGGAACGCTTTTGACGGATGGACAATACCGGACGGGTACGAATACGGCGAATGCGCCGAGGAATACCGCAAGCGATGCGAAAATAACGAATGAAAATCGTTTAAGCAAGAAAGACGAAAGGGGGAATATATGAAGATAATAACGGACAGAAAATGGAAACACCTTTTGTATTTCTATCAACTGACGAAAAGCGAAAAAGCCCGACTAGACTGGATTGATTATGAATTCGCACCCGTATTCCGTTATCGGGGGAATGTTTTTTCCCTCGATGAATTTATGCGGACAACGGGAATCCCGGAATTGTCGGAATGGCACGGTTACGCCTCCGACACATATTTTAGCGGCGTCATCATCAAAATAAGCCCTGACGGCGAAAGGTATATGATAGGGCGCTATTACGCATAACAACCGGAGCATAACAATTAGACGAAAGGAACGCTACAAAATGAAAAGCTCTACCTTTTTTGTATCAATAAACCTCGGGAATGACGGGATGCAATGCCCCAGCGATGTTTCGCGGGCGCTAAGGGAAATTGCCGCAACTCTGGATTCATCCGACGGGGGCTTTCCTTTGATTGTTTCAATAAAGGATTGCAACGGTAATTCTGTCGGATGGTTCGGTTGTGCCGCAGACCCGGAAAAGTAATCACAAAACAAAACGAAAGGGGGGCTACGTGAGCAAAACAAAAACCGTTTCTGATGTTTATTTCCAAATGCCGGTATCTTTCTCGACAGGAAAGGGGAAAGCTGAACGCTTTTACCTTTCTAGATTTTGGGCTCATTGTGGACCGAAGCGGACCTTCTACACCGTAGACTATTGCGGAGACGGGAATCACGAACCGATCAGAAAGCGTGACCTGCCGACAGAAAAAGAGCAGCGCCGGGCATGGCAGCAATATTATGAATTTGTCGCCCGCACGGCAACTGACCCGCTCGGGAGCTTTCTTTTGTCGCCTACCTTGAAAGTACGGGAACAATGGCAATTCAAATTCCGTTCATGGGTAGGAAACAGAAAGCACGGATTGTTATTTGTTGGAGCCCGAAAGAATTCCCGTGGTCCGTGGCTGCACGCAATGTACCTGCCGAAAGATGTAAAGGATTTTTTCCTTCTTACCAAAGTTCGCCGGAGTGATCAATTTTACACCTGCCGCGATTTTCGGAGCCTCGACTCACTCTTACAGGTGAAAGACGACGACGTGATTTTTCAGCGCACCGGCGGCCGGCTGGAAGTGAAGGGCATTGCCGTTATCCATACAACGAAACCGAATCCCGCTTACAAAAAGAAACTTGTAAAGCTTGCCCGGGAATGGGCAAAAAGGGAAGCGGAAAAGGTCGCGGCGGGGGAACAAAACCAATGAGGAAGGGACGCAACAAATTTGCCTCAGCCTACGAACGATATTATATTCGCAATTCGACCGGATACCGTGGCATGCCATGGGGTTATTATTATTGGATGATCGGGCACGTTCGCTTGCCCCGGTCATATAGAAAGAAAAAAAACCGGAAAAAGTGGATGCATCTACTCATGAGAAAGGTACGTCCTAAATTACATTTAGAACACTACGGGTCAACGATTGCATGCTTCATTGAATCGACGCCCGGAGAAAACAAATCAGACGAAAGGGAGGATTAAAACCATGATGGAAACTGACATGCAAATGGAGCAAATCATGAAAATGCGGAGAAACATTGTAGGTCAAACAATTATCGAATACGTAGTATCAGAGGACGGGATGCCCGTTATCGTCCTATCGACAGGCGATATGCTTATCATACAATCCGACGCCGAAGGCAACGGACCCGGGCATATCGTTTACATCCGCGAACGGAGAAGATAGCAATAGACATTCAACGGAAAGGGGGAAATAGGATATGACAGAAAAGTTAAATGGAACATATCGGGTTTCATCCCTGCTGCACGGGGATCTGCTGACGGTCAAAGGCGGGGGGTTTTTCCGCATCACCGGCGAAACCCTTGGCATTGAAATTCAGGTACACAAATCAAAGCACGGTGACGGAGACTGCATCCGCATCTGGGCAAATGGCGGGTCGGATGACGTACATCGCGTTTATCCGGTCGCCGACCTGACATCATTTATGGCAGGGAGCATGCGCGGCTTTAGCTGCAAATTCCACAGTAAAGACAATCCGCCCACCACCATTTCATATATGTTTCCGCAAAAGTCGCAGGGCATCGTATTGCAATTCGTTCCTGACGGCAAGGAAAACAAATGAAATAGAAAGGCGTGCTTCGTTTTTTTCTTGACAGGTATGCATAGGTATGGTACAGAATGAACAATAATGATTGTGCATGGAGGGAAACATGAGCATCATGAATCAGTCGAAACGCTTTCGCATATTATGGGTTGTTGCCCTGACGGTTTACCTGACCGTTATGTCCATCGCCTTGTTCTGCGGCGTGACGGCCGTCTTTTCGTCTGAATGGTTCCGGACAATTCACGGCGGGTTGTTCTGGACCGGCGTTTTCCTTGCGTTGATTTTGTTCGTGGCGTGGGTGGACCTGACGAAATGAAATTTTATCGGACAGGAAGGCCGCCAAAACCAAGGCGCGACAATATCATATCAACATCAATCCGGGTTGATAGGGATTTGTGGGTCAGTATCAAGGCAGAGGCGGCATTAGAAAACCTGACGATAGACGAGTACATCGAGCAGATTCTGCGAAATAGAACCATATCGAAAAAAAGACTTGACATGTCTACATTGATATGGTAGACACTCCATTACAGAGGGGAATTGTCCGACAGCAACAAACCAGACAGAAAGGAAAGGATCATGGCGAAGAAGAAACCTGCGCCCGTTGGCGCTGTAACGGAGTATCGTCTGCGGAACATCCCCGTGGAGCTATGGCGTAAGGTAAAATCAAGGGCAGCAATGGCCGGAAGCCAGAGCATAGGAGAGTATATTTTGCAGGTCCTAAACGAAAACGAAAAAACGAAGGGAGAAAAATAACATGTCCAAGGCGTCGATTGATATCATCAAGTGTGGAGAATGCCTTGCATTTGTCATGAAGAATGGACGGTTCGGACAGGGCGAATGTCACCGTTACGCACCGCATCCATCGGAGCGCGAAGATGTCCTGTGGCCGCGGCGTCTGGCATCGGAGCCCGGTTGTTGGGAGGGAATTAAATCTGCCGTCAAGAACGGGGATGATTTCCCTTCCGAGAATGAAGCAAAGGAGAAGATAGGCGTCCAGACGGAATCAGCGAAGACCGCTTCCAAGGCTGAAGAATGGTAATGATTATGCCTATTTTGCCGGAAACCAAATGCGACAGGATCGTTCCGAGCGCGAGCAAGCCCTGCGTTTACTACATACCCGGGGAATCCGGCTTCGCGGGGTTTTGTTCCCTTCCGAACCAATTCCGTTGCATCGAGGCTATCAAGGCAAAAGCGCCCCGCCTATCTCATAGCTCCATAAACACATGGTTACGTTGCCGGCGGCGATGGTATATCGAGCAGATCAAGGGAATCGTGCGGCGTGAAACCATGATGTCTTCATCCCTAAAGATGGGTACGATATGGGACCGCATAAAGCAGGACGCTTTCGCCCGTGGATCATGGGATGTATACGAAGGGCTGGAAATCATTCACGACATGGCGGATGCGCTTGCACTCGACGAGAAGGACGGGCTCAAGCTCAGGGCATTGGTTCGTGCGCTGGGAACCCTCGAATACAGCCCGGAGAAATGCGCAACAAACGTCAAGGCTACATACTATTACAACAAACCTCTGGCGGAAATGTTTGTTTCCGGTAAGCTCGACGCCGTACCACTTGACAACAAGCCCTACTTTTACGAAGTAAAGCTATCCTCTCGCCCCGATTGGTACACGGAAATTACCAACATCGAATCACAGGTGGCTACCTATTTCTTGTTTGACGAACGATTTGATTTTGTCGTGATGGATATCACGCGCATACCGGACCTGCGCCAGACGAAAAACAAGACGGACGAAAGCGATTTCGGTTACGAAGAACGAACCTATGATGACATCCTGAAGCGGCCAAGTCATTACTTTATCGGGTGGAACAAGGACAAGAGGCGGTGGGGGAAACCATTCTATCGTCGGGAATTTGATCTCGAAGACATTGCAAAGCGCTATCGGGTTGTGGCGGGGGAAATCAAACAGGCTTTCATTGATGATGCATGTTACGCAAACCCGACGGCATGTCTAACCCCGTTTGAATGCGATTACAAACCGATTTGTTCAACAGGGGGAGTGTCGGAGATTCTTTTCAGGGAAAGAACGAAGGACGAAATTGACGAAGCCAATTCGGCGGAAAGTGATGGTGAAGCATGAAGATCAGAAGCGCGGTTGAAATGGTGAACAAGGGGGGCAAGTTCATTGTCATTTATGGGGAAACCGGGGTCGGCAAAACGGCATCGACGTTGGCATCCGCTCCGCTTCCCATTGCCTATGTCCGGTGCGAACCGCGTGACCCGAGCGACGCAATCATGGCGGCAAAGCTCGATCCCCGGGATATCGACATTTACGATGCCGACAATTTCCTTGACCTCTTGGCGGGGCTCCGGGACCCGAAACTGTTTGCAAGGCACCGAACGATATTTGTCGATGGCGCAAGCTACCTGATGAATGTTTCTCTTTCCACGGAAATCGAGCAGGAAGCGTTCGAAGCCCGGGAGGAAAAAGAGAAGCGGCTCAAACCTCTTGTGTCGCAGTCAAAGATGTCACAGGAAGGGTTCGGCGGGTTGTCCTCGCAGATGTCCCGCATGTTTAACCTGCTTGGCAAGCTCTCGATGGAAGGCAAGGTTGTCATTGTCAGCGCCCTGCTTGCCGAAAACCCAAAGTGGGATCGTGAGCTTTCCGCTGCCCCAGCATTTAAGGGAAGGGAATTCCCGACAAACATGCCGGCATTTGTTGACATGATTGGACTTGTGCAGAAGCGATTTGATGAGCATGGAAACATCGTCTACCCACCGTTTGTTTCTTTCGAAGGTGACGGTAGTTTCATCTGCAAATTTACGGGCGTCAAGAATGACCCGAACAAGAAAGCTGTCGGACCTCTCGATTTCAGCAGAATTCTACGCATGGAAAGGAAAGGGGGTGAACAAACAACATAGCAGGGAATCAAATTCAATAGCAAAAGAAAGCTAAAAGAATGAAAGGAGATTAAGCATGAAATTCGACCGTTCAAGAGAAAGCTCTGATTGGGGTTTCATTCTTCCGGAGCCCGGAGAAAACATCTGTGTTATTGGTGAAGGAATCGAGGTTCGCAAGAACGAGGAAACCGGCAAGGTTACGCTGATGGTTCCGACCAAGGTCGTCCAAGGACCGAATGATTCCGAAGGTGCAAACATCAACATCTTCTGCCCGCTCGACGGCAGCAAATTCGGGAAAAGGAAAATCGCGGACCTGATTACTTTTTCCGGCATGGCTGACGCCTTCGAGAAAAAGTTCCCCGACCCGAATATCGAGCCTGACGATCCGCGGGTTATTGACGCCGTTAAGGCCGCCCTGCCCGGAAAGATGATTAAGCTCAAGATCGAATTGCGCAAGGGCGAAAAGGGCGAGTTCCCCGACGTGAAGACGATTTCCTACGCAACGAAGAAGGCAGCGGATAAACCCGCCGCGGCCCCTGCCGCTGGGAGTTCGCCCGGAGCAGCGCAACCGAATATTGGTGATTGGTAAGACAGGCGTCTTTATTTGTTGATGGAGGGGGCCGGCCCGCATCTGGACGAGCCACGCCCGGCAAGGAAAGGCCCCCTCCATTCCTAAATTTGAAAGGATGACAAACGATGACTGAATTCAGAGAAGAAATTGCCGTGAAGGATTACGATGGTGCCGTTATTCCGCCTGATGCTTTTCCTGAAATCACGGCCTACCACGAAAAAGGAAACGCCGTCATGCGCAGGGCGCAGCAGCTTCAGGTTGTCGATGATGCAACATTCGAGGACGCTGCCGTCGGAGTGCAGAAGATCAAGGAATACATGGAGGGCATCGAGGCAAAGCGGAAATTCTTTGTGCAGCCTCTAAACGATCAGGTTCACAAGATCAACATGCTTTTCAAGGGTCTTTACGATCCTTTCAAAAACGCCCGCGAAATCCTGAAAGGAAAGATGGCTGCATGGGAAAGGATGCAGCGCGAGGCGAGGGCTGCCGAGGAACGGAAGCGCCTTGCAGAGCTTCAAGAACAGATGGAAGCGGCAAAAAATTCGGTTTCGATCAGCGACTCCAAGAAGCTTGCGAAGGAAATCGAAAAGCAGCAGAAGGCAGTCGAAAAGGCGGCATCCGGCAAAGGGACGAAACGGGTCACGGTTGCCGGAACGACGGTTTCAACGGCTTCGCGGCTCGAAATTACGGTCGTTGACTTTGATCAGGTTCCCAACGAATACAAGGAATTGAGCGAAAAGAAGGTGCGCGAGGCGCATGCCCGGAATGCAAACATCCAGATTCCCGGGCTGAAGCTGGAAATGGTTCCGGTCATTAGAACGGGAAGATAACATGAGGCTCAAACGGTATGTCTCGAATTCAGAAGAATGGAGCAAGGCATTTGCGCTCAAGCCGTTTCGATTCCCTGATGGATTTATTCTTGTTGTTGACACCCGGGAACAGGAACCGCTTTTTACGGGTAGGTTGCCGAAGGGGCTTGTTCTTGTTCGTGACGGGCTTCGTAACGGGGATTATTCTATCAGGGGGTTTGAAGACAAGTTCTTCGTCGAACGAAAAAAAGTATCCGACCTGCTGACATATATCGCCCGGGATCACGCGAAAACACGGGAGAAGCTTGAACGATGCAGGGATTACGAATTCAAAGCGTTAGTTATCGAGGAAGAAGAACGAAAACTTCTGGCACCAGACCCGACGGACATGGCATGGGTGAACATCAACCCCGAGAACGTCCGCCAAGGGTTGGCGTCATTGGAAGTTCGATATAACATGCATATTTACTATGCGAAGAAACGCATCGACATGGAGCGATGGATACTTGATCGGGCGATCAAGTTCTATAACGTGAAGAAAGAATTTTAATAAAGGAGGTGATGATAAAAAAGGGTAAGCACAGCGGAGGGATGTAAACGCAAAACACAAACACAGAAAACAAAAAACGAAAGGAGCAATGAAACTATGAAAAAGATTTTTTTGGCAATCGTGGTTCTGATGTTGGCTGTCACCCCGGCGATGGCAGGGGGTGGCGGAAACAATGGTGGTTCTCCCCCCGGGCAGACTGAAACCTACACGCAAAAGCCGAACATCTACGGGTGGGGTGCTGGGTCCGCTAGCCTTTCCGGTGTTGCCGGGTGGGGCTGTGCTTCGGCGTTCAGCGTGAACAAGGGTTCGGCTTTTGCGGTCGGTTCTTTCGCTACCTCGAACAACAGCAGCTTCGGCATGTCCCATGGAAATGCCGGCTTCCTCGCTGGTGGCCTGAGCGCGGCAGCGGTGTTCAACTACACGAACAAGATCACCCTTACTCAGCCTAAGTAATTTTCCCCGTGGGAAGGGGTTGGCAACGGTCAGCCCCTTCCCATTAAAAACAACTAATCGCAACGAAGGAGGTTTTCTATATGAAGAAGTTAATTGTTATTGTTCTTTCTCTGCCTTTACTGATCGCTTCCCCGGCATTCGCCATTGACAAGGGTCATGACGGCAAGGGTCCATCACCCGGCGCATATTCCGGTTCTCAGTCAGCGGCGGGTGCGGCTGCACAGGCAAGCAACTACTTCGAGGGGTCGAAGATTCCCCCTCAGATCCCCGAGGGTCCGGCCCTGATGGGTCCGCAGATTCAGCAGAACAACGCACCGACCGGGCGTGACAAACACTTCAATCGCACCATTAAGCCTTGGGCGATCAAGAAGTGTTGGACCCTGAAGGACCTTGCGCGCATCGAGAATCAATTCGGCTTTGGCAATTCCATTGTCAGCGCCAAGGGAACCGCGCAGATCTTCCCGTTCGAGGATTTCAAAGGCAACATTGACGCCTTCACGGTCGTTGACCTCATGAAGTACGAGGACGCTATCAAGATTTACGACGTGGTGGCGGCCGGTGTGGTTTACGCTTCCGATTCCGAAACCACATACATGCAAGAGTGGGTTCGAGTGATGAAAGCTAACCTTAAGGAAATCGGGACGCAGTTTGTGATGATCTTTGACGAGGGGAGCAAAGAGGGGAGCGAGGCATTTGGTTGGAACCTTGGCATCTCCATCGGTGCCAATCTGGTCGGTACGAATCTGGCCGGTGACAGGACTTCCGGTGTCGGGGCCACCATCGGGGCCGGGATTGCCAACACGCAGAATGTTTCGCAGGAATACCCGCACCTGACAATTATCATGCTGGACAAGAAGAAGACCGTAAAGAAGTAACCCTCAAGCGAAAGGAGGGTATAAAAATGAAAAAGAATCTTCTCATAACAATGTATGTCTCTGTCGCTCTGGTTGGCTGCACGGCTGGCTATACGAGCATCAAAGCGGACTATTCGTGCCCCGTTCCGCCCACCTTTCCGGTGGAAGAAAAGACGGTTGCAGTAGCTCCGCCGGTTGTAGTTACGCCTCCGGTCGCAGTCACGCCACCGGCCCCGGAAAAGGTTCCTGCTCAGAAAATCGAGGTGTATCCCTTTTACTTCGACTTCGACAAGTCTGACCCAAGCAAGAACACGATGGCGACAGAGGCAGCGATCAAGGCGCTTAACGCCGACAAGGCGAAGACCGCCGAGCTTCAGGGAAATTGCGACCGGCTTGGTTCGGCCGCATACAATATGAAGCTGGGCGACAGGCGGGCCAAGGCGGTCAAGGCCCTGCTCGTGAAGAGCGGTATCGAGGAAAAGCGCCTCACCACCGTTTCTTACGGGAAGGCCAAGGCCAAGGGGAAGACGGAGAAAGAGCGATCTCTCGACCGTCGCGTGGACATCGTTATCAAATAAATGTTTCATCGGCTTCCCGGGCCAGCAGGTCCGGGGGGGTGGGGGTTCCGGGGGTCCGGCGGCCTTGCGGCCGTGGGGGGCACGCTTCGCGGCCGGCCCCCCTCCACCCGAAAATAATAACCCGGGTAGCATCGGATCCCGGGATACCTTGCTGACCAACGACGTTCGGCATGGCCCCGGGGTCCGATGTCTAAAAATACTATCGGACCTCCGATAAGCAGGAAAAGAAAGCGTAGGTGAAAAAGTAGTGGCTGACCTTTGCGGACAAAGGGTCCTTACGGCCATGCTGACCACGAAGTCAGGATACATGGCGGAAATCGAATGTTCCCTGCTCAGAGGACACGACGGCCCCCATGCGTATCGCGATCCAGAAACAGGGGAAGTCATTATCCGTTGGTTCAGGGAATCTCTGGACCCTCCCCCTCCACAGGAAAAGCCGAAACTGAAAATAGACAGAATAACACGCAATTTTCGACCGCGTAAGAAGGAGGAAATTTTATGGTAGATATCAATACCTTTGTGAGGCAGCTATCCATCCTGTGTACCCTAGTGGTTATGTCAACTTTGACATTGGCTTTCACGGGTATCGTGCTGAACGGAATAGTCAGGGCGTTTCTGTATTTATGGAAAAAGATGCCCATGACAGGAAAAGGAATTGACAACCTGATAAACCTGCGATTAAATGACAGGGCCGTGCCGAAAAAGAAACGTGTCACCGTCAAGAAAAAACCGGCCCGGGTGCATGGTGTTGTTATCGGTACGCAGGCGAAGCCGCAGGTCAAGCAGGGGGTGAACCATGTATAGTAAAAGTGAACTTTTCGGAGCTATTGACCTTTCATTGATGGCACTAAAAATCTGCCACCTACCGGAATCAAACAGGGACCGCATCCTCGATTACATGAAGGACGATGTTGAATCGTTCATGGAAAACTACCAGACCGGGAGCTTCCCCCTGTTTGATCGGTACATGGGTTTGATGGAGGACAGCCACGCCCCTGACGAACTGAAAATCGCCGCCTTCCTGTATCTTGTCAGGTCCCATTGCCAACTGAAGAAAAATCACAAGGGGTATGAAAGCGATGAAGCTCGTACAGGGGAAGGACCAGTCGTCGTGGAAGGAACATTGGCTAGACAAACTTCCGATTGAACAAGCAGGAATTCCAATTATACCGGGAATCCCGAAAGATGAATCGAATGACAAGATTGCATTCAGCACGTTTACGAGATTCCGTGGGCTCATTGAAATTATCAGGGACTCAAACAAAAGATTCAAGACGATGCAGGATGTTGTTCGGGCCGCATTCTATATCGGAATCAACATCCTCTATCGCATGCACGAAAAGGACATCATCAACAAAGGTTACGGGGAAGCGCTTTATGCCCATTTAAGACGGAACGAAACATTGTATCAAAGGAATCAAATCTTTGATGATGCGGTGCTGGAGCTAAAGCGCCTTACCGACATGCACGACAAGGGTTACATGACGAAAGAAGAAGTCGATGAAAACATACAGGAAATGGTTTCCGCATTTCCACCGGATATGATGGAAGACGGAAAGAAACTGATTCGCAAATTTATTTCGGCCCGATACGACAAAAACCATCCGTTCAGGACGGCAGACTACTTGAAGATGCACCACAGGACGGACCAAATGAAATGATGAAAGGAATCAATGGGCAAGTTCAAGCTTACAGATATCGAGGACGCAAGGAAAACCTTTTCCTCCTTCAAGGAAAAAGAATTCAGGGAGCAGCAAATCAAGGCGCTCCGGTTTATTTCCGAATCGGAACGGAAAGTACAGGTTATCAACGCACCTCCGGGGTCCGGCAAGTCCCTCATCGGAATGACTCTAGCCCGCGTTTTTGGCGGGGCCACCTACCTCTGTAGTTCAAAGATTCTTCAAGACCAGATCGAAGCCGAGTTTCCAGAAGTCAAGGTGATGAAGGGGAGGAATAATTTCCCTTGCCTTCTTCGGCCGATGCTTACCGCCGACCTTTGCACGCATTCAAAAGAAAATCCGTGCGTACACAAGCGGGTTGACTGCCCCTATGAAATGCAGAAAAAATCCGTATTGCGATGGCCGATCCGGGTGCTCAATTATCCGTATTTCCTGTTTGAGGCAAACTATGTCGGCGACTTTTCAGGGCCGTCAACCGTTATCTGCGATGAGGCCGATACCCTGAAAGACGCGATAGCGAATTTTGTGAACCTGACGGTTTCCTTGCGGGCCGTGCAGTTCTTCAAGTTCCCCGAGCCGGGAAGAAAGACGGCACAGGCGAAGGACGGACCGGAGCAATGGAAGCAATGGGCGATAACCTGCATCGGGATTCTATCTGCGCACAAGAAGAAGCTGAAATACACGATTGACGAGTGGCCGGAAAATGAAATGTCAAATCCGCAGTTTGCCACAACCATGCGCGAAATGAAGCGGACCGAAATGCTGATCGGGCAGATGCAGATCCTTTACCGTTATGTAGATGAAACATGGGTATGGCAGAGAACGGAAAGGGATTGGATATTCCGACCCATCTGGCTGAACGAGGAACTATCCGAGGAATACTTCTTCCAACATGGAAGCAACTTTGTCATGATGTCGGGAACCTTTCCACCGCCGATGGTTATTGCCAAACAGACCGGCATACCGTTAGACGAAATTGATTACATGGAACTGCCGAGCCCGTTCCCGGTGGAAAACCGATGGATCGTGTGCCGCAGGGAATATGACCTTTCGCGCAAGACGGCTGATTCTGCCGTGCCGGCAATGAAAAAGGCAATCAAAAAGATATTGGACAGTCATCCTGACGAAAAGGGAATCATCCATGCCGTGTCCTACAAGTATGCCAGCGAAATCATGTCGATAGGCGACAGACGACTCATCACGCATGACTCGAAAAACCGCGACGAGGTCATTGCGGAGTTCAAGGAATCCGACGAACCGCTTGTTCTTGTCTCACCGATTATCACCCGGGGCGTCGATCTCCCCGACGATCTCTGCCGATTCATTATCTGGGCGAAGGCACCGTTTCTCGACCTGTCAGACGAAGTGACAAGCCGGCGGGTCTTCTCCGGTGTGTTTGGGAATTTCTGGTATCGTTCGGAATGCGCCCAGACAATTGTGCAGGGATCAGGAAGGGGGGTCAGGCATTTCGGCGACAGGTGCATTACCTACCTGCTCGACGGGCTGGCAATCAAACTCATTACGGAACATCCCCTGATGTTTCCAGAGTGGTTCAGGGACGCAATGAAATTTGAATGAAGCAAAACAAAAAGAAAGCCCCGGTTCCGGAGGTACGGCCGGGGCTTCACACAGGGGGAATCAAAGGGCGAGAACTTAGCAGGGAATCTGTATTTGTGTGGAACTATAAACGTAGATAGCTTGCTTGTCAAGCATTTATTCTGCGTTGATTCCCTTCCCGAATTGCAGCCAGCGTTTCGACGGCCTTTCCGCAGAAGCGCGCCGGATGCTCTCCTGAGTAATCGGGGTGATTCCTCCCATTCCCTTTTGTTTGCTTTCCAGATTGAACCGGGTAATCTCCGACATCACCTTGGCCTGATCTTCGGCTGTCTTGGCGTTCCGGTGCATCTGGTAGATTTTATTTCTCCACTTGTTGAAGTATTCCTCGATCATGTCAAATGATCTGTATATCTGCCCCTCCTCTTTCATTCTGGCACCCTTGATGCCGACGGCTTGCAGGGCTGCTTCTCCCGCTGTCGGCCGCAGGGGCGTTCCATCCGAATCGAATATTGTCTTCCCGCGGACCGTCTTTGCGCCTTCGGTGAACTCCCGGTATGCCTTCATCGGGTACTCGATCATTGTCGGTGCCGCAGATTCGATAGCCTTGTAGTAATTCCCCGACCACGCGGATTCCATGGCCTTGCCGAATTTCTCGACGATTCCACCGTAGACGCCAAGGGCGGACTCGCTCAACCCTTCCATGAAGTTCGTTCCAATCGTCCACGGTGCCTCTATTTTCAGCGAGGCACCGATATCCATGCCGAACATCGTGGGAATTCCCGCCCTGACAACCCTGCTCATCTTCGCCCGGATCGGGTTGCCCGTCGCTCTTTCGTACAACTCAAGCAAGTCATCGAGGAACGGGAAGGCAGCGGCTCCGCCAAGGGCAACCGTCCATGCCATTGACAGGATCGTAGCCTCGAACCCCGGTGCCGAAAGGGCGTTTTTCATGTAGTTGTATAGGTAACGCGGCGTTTCGTAAACCATCGAAGGCCCGAACCGGAGCCTGTCGGCGTCTTTGCCCATCCGTTCAATTGTTTCCCGGTGACCTTCCTTGATGCCCTGCGCAAGGTATTGGATGAAGTGGTGCGGGTACTGCTTGAATGTATAGGCCATGCCGAGCAGCTTCGAGCCGACCGTTCCGCCGCGCATCGCCTCCGGCATGTTCGCCTTTCCGTAGAGAACCTGCGTGTCGTAGACGAATTCATTTCCTTTCTTGACCGCCTCCGCCTTGGCTTCCGCTTCAGACACGCCCTGCTTCATCAACGCCTCTTTTTGTAGACGGTACATGGCAAGGAATGCGGCCTGACGGTTCATCCTTTCGAGAAGCTGGAAGGGCTGCATGGCATAATCAAACGTCTTGACGGCCCCACGCTCCCATTTGTTTGTCATCCTTCCGTAGATTTCTTTCAGGAATTGAGCATCGGTTACTCCCTGTCGGGTTGCCGTTCCCACCGCGGCCTTTTCATCTTCAGTCATGTTGCCCGTGGTAACGTCCTTCATGGCCTTAATAACCCGGCGATGCGCCTCGCCCGTGTGCTTTCCGAGCTTGTAGAGGTTCTTCATCAGACCTTCGGGCGTTTTCGGGATGTCAAGCTTCGAGATTTCCCGGGCCATCACGGGAACGGACATGATCATGTTCTGCGTGATCTGCACCAAGGGCAGACGGAGATTGCCGGCGATGTAATACAGGGTCGCCATATGCTTGCCCTTATCGAAGAACCGATCAATTTCGTCACGATTGCGAAGCATGCCATCGACGTAGCGGGAAACATAGTCGTAAGTTGCCGGCTTGTTTTTCTCGATGGAGCGGAGAAGGTCGTAGAATTTTGCGGCCGCCTCCTGCTTCGTAATAATTCCCGCTGTACCGGCCATGTAATCAAGGAAGCTGGCCCTGATGTCCTTGCGCTCATAGCCACCGATATCCGAATGCCGTCTGGCCATCATGCGCCGACCAAAGGCTCTGGCCTTGAGTTCATCGGCAAGGGCTTGCGACATTTTCTTCGTAAACGTGGCGATGTCAGCCTCGTCATAGGCTTTGCTTGCCCTGAGCCGTTCCATACCGATCAGCATGAACCGGTAGAGGTTGTCGTCATAGACTCGATAGTAGGCGCTCTCCGGGGTTCCGGCTTCTTTCGTGATCGTTCCCGGAAGCCCGTGGAGATCTTTCATTTCGGGGTCGCGTTTCAGTTCCTCCCAGATCTTTGACGCCTCCAACGCCGTGCGGGTGCGGTAAGACCAAACCACTTGCGGCTTCCCTTCCTCGTCCGGCCTTGTGATCCGAAGGATGTAGTCGCCTTCCCCGTGTTCAAGCGGGGTGTAGAATTGGAGCCTTCCCATGCTCTGCCGGTACTTTTTGACAAGGTTCCACGGCTCCCTGAGAGTAGAGAATGCCCTGCGGAAACGAGCCTGTTCTTCTTTGGAGTAATTGGGCAGAGCTTCTTCAAGGGCCTCCATTTGTTCGGCCTTGCCGATACGCTCTCCCTCGGCGGCCTCTGCCGGCATGCGGATGATCCGTTCGAGGTCTGCGGCCCACGGTTCGTCCCGATACGGGAAGAACAGCATGTTCTCGCGGGCTTCGATCTGCTTCTTAATTGCCGCATCATAGGACTTCTTCATTGCCTGATATCCGCGGGTAATCCGCTGCACCGTCTCTGGGTTGGTTACCCCCTGCCGGGCAAGCATGTCCTTGATCTGCGTGTCAGAATAAAGAACATTCTCCACCGTTGAAAGCTGTGCAATCTTTTGCAGTACCTTGACCTCATCGTCGCTCAACCCGAAGATGGGATGCTCAACGGGCTTCTCGGGATTCCAATTGTCCGGGTCACCGACAAGCTGAGAATTGATATCTTTGCGATCCTGATGGCGCTGCAATTCAATTTCGAGCGCATCTTTCATCTCCGGGTGCTCCTTGCGAAGCGCCCACGGGGTCATGAACAAGGACTCAAGGGCCTTGATGTCGCGGTCCTGAATCCCCTTGTCAACATGCTTATAGGTACGGATCGTGTCGATGATTTTCCCAATCAGGCCACCTCCGAAATACGGATAGCGTGAGGCAGCCCTCTCGGGGAGGGGAACCTCTCCGACAACGCGGTCACGAATGACCGGGTTTTCAAGGGCCGGCTGTTCTTCCAGAACAATTTTCGTAACCTCATTGTTGTCCCTTACGACATGTTCTCCGGCCGGGGAAACGGGCAGTTCTTTCCCGGGTCCCTGATTTGAGACAAGAGGATACTGCGGTTCTTCGCCTTTCGCGGTGAACTTGATCTGCCTTCTCGTCCTCGCAACCCAACTTGAAATATCCTCGCCCCCCACATCCGGCGAGTTCCAAGCACGGGCAAAGGCTGCAAAAGAAATTTTGTTCTTTTTCCGCATTTCCTCTCCGAATCCGGAAAATCCTCCGGACTCTACCGGAATTGACGCATCGCCAATATACCCGTTAGACATGAGGCGGATCAGGTTATTCTGTGCATTATCTGACAGCTTCTCGGGAATGAACAGAAAGATTTTACTTGCGCCGGTATTTTCAGAGGCACGAACAAAGAAATCCTTCGCCCGTTCGTAGTCTTCCAAGTATCCGGGCGGCAAGTCTGTCAGGGACACAATCTTCCGTTGGTAATTTGTGAAGAAGACAACACCGCGATTCTTTTCTTTCTGCGTTTCCATTCCCCATTTCGCAAGCTCTTGCATGGTTTTTCCTGTGTTGATATGGCCGTCCTCATAGACAAAAGGAATTCCTTTCATCATGGATTCAGCGATTTGCTCACCATACGCTTGCGTAATTTCGCGTTTCGACAGGAATACATCTTCCCCTCCGGCTGGTATGTTTTCCGGAGAGTAGTACCTAAGACCACCCTGAATGGATTTCAGTCCTTGCTTCCTTTCCAGATAGTTTTTCTTTCCGGAAACCTTGTCCTCGAACTCGCCGATTTGCGCATCGGTTATCACAACATATTGATCCGAATTGACAATGACATGACCGTCGAAGAAACACCCGTTCCTTCGAGCGATGTCTGAAGCCCAACGTGATGTATCAATATCCGTGTCGGAGGGCATTGGATCACCGCCGGGGTGGTTGTGCAGGATGGCAAAGGTTACGGGATTGGCAGTTTTCTGCTTTGCCCTCCGAATCAGGGAAATCATTTCGTCGTCAGAACCCACAAGATTGCATTTTCTATTGCTGAAGGACGTAATCTTTTGCTCTAGGAGGGTTTCCCCGGTTACGGAATCGTAGAAAATAATATGGTTGTATTCAAAGCGGAAGCTCCTGACGAGCCTCCCCAGATAGCCGATGTCGGAAAGGAACTTGATCGTTTTTCCGACAAACGTCGTAAACCCTTTTTCCTTCATTTCAAGCCTGACGGCTGTTCCGATCAACTCCGGGTCTGTCTGCTTCGGAAGATTGCTTGCCGTTCTCTTGGAAATGGGAACCGTAATGTTTTTTGCAAGCATGTCGCTTGCCTGTTCATCTTTTGCGGCTTCCTCGCCAAACAGATCAAGCTGTCCCTGAAGGAAGTCTATGCGCTTTCTCCTGTCCTCCGTAGACAGGCCGGCATCGTCGTAGAAATTAAGAAGCGTCTGTTCAGGTTCAGGCTTGGAAACATTGGGCTGCCCGATTTCCCCTTCCGGAGGGGTGAGCCCGAAGGTTTCCCCCGCTGACATGCCCGGGAGCACGCCCTGATTCAGACCGCCGGTTCGCTCGATCTTGGTTTCGGGTTCAGGCTCGGGTGCAGGGGCGTTTTCGGCTGTCTGCATTCCGGGTTTTGTCACGTCCCTGATGGGAACCCCGGATTCCGTTCCGTCATCCATCCTGACATTCACCGTAGCAAGGTCGCGGTATCCTGTCACAGTCGCCGGCCTTCCGCGGTAGACAACCTTGTCGCCGACCGCAAAAGGCTTCCGTCCCGTCGTCTGCTCTAAGGCATCGAGGCGTTTCTGGATTTCGTTGATGCGCCGATCTGTCTCATTCGTGGGAACCGTTTCTTCAGTAGAAACAGGTCCTACGGCGGGCCGCTTTTCACTCTGCTCCCCTTCGTATTCTTCTTCGTAGTCTTCAACGTATTGACCAAAATTTTTCGGGTTTCGATCTATGCGTTCAATAACAACGTCTGATGCATTGAATTTGACATCAGGGATTTTCTTCCAAGAGTAGCCGCCACCGATTTCATAAACTGAGGGAGGAATATCGACGTTATACACTCCGTCGCTCAACCTTGCCACAGTCCAAACATGCTGTTCCCCTATTGCTGCTGATACCGTCGATGCTTCAATGCCAAGCGAATTGAGATACCCGGAAACTTCTTCTGAAATCAGGTGGCAAATACCGCCATTCGCGTATTCATCAATGTTCGATTCATCCCAACTGTCATAAACGGATTGTGCAATTCTTGCAATCTCAGGGGCGTGATCGCGCTGAAGTTCACTACCGGAAATAGGCGCTGCTGCAATCCGCTGTTTCCTGCCCTCTTCTCTCGATTCTTCGGTAGTTGGCATGGATCTTCCTGTGCCCGTCTTCCGGGCCACCCATCCGCCTTCGACCTGAACCGCAACGTATCCCTCGCCGGCCTTTCGTGCCGCTAGGGTCGCGGAGGATTTTGATTTGAAGGGCTCGCCTGATTTTGTACGGATGTCCTCTTGGACTTGGGGACCAGCCACAGCCGAACCGGCTTTGGCTCTTTCTCTGGCAGGAGCTTGTATTCCTTCGCTCGTTCCGGGGATACCGGGTTCGCCCTTAGATACGCCAAAATCTTTTCCAGCCTCTTGAGCCGGGAGGCCGAGGATGTTTCGGATGATTGCATCATTTTTCTTTCCCCCTTCCGTGAGGTTGTAGGCGAGAAACACAATGTCGCCCTTCGATTCGGGGCTCATTTCACCGAGAAGATTTGCTTGCCCTGATTCATTCGCAAGCCTGATCGTATGGTTGATGAAGGTGCGGAGCTTGGCTTGCGAACGGGAATGTTCGTTAAACACGGCAGCAATGGCCTTCGTAACATCGGCATGCTGTGTTTCGGCAAGAAGCCCCTGCTGCAACAGAAACCCTTGGAGGTCGAGATTTGACTGGTTCTTGAAATCAAGATACAGTTCTGCGGCGCGGGCCATCTCATCGGCGACCATGAGCCCGGAATCACGGGTTCCCTGCTCCGTCATGGCGCGCAACCGGGCAAATGCCGGAGCAAATCCGAGAAGGGTGTTTGCAACATTCTTGATTTCCGGGTCCGCGCTTTCGGCAACCAGAGTGAGCAGCTTGTCGGAGGCGGGATAGGCTTTTGCAAAAAGCGCGTTTTTGATTCTGGCAACGCCTTCCCGGGTCAGCATCCCATTCTGGAACAGGGCACCTCGCTCCGACGCCGGCACTGTCTGAAGCCACTCCGCCACGAACTGTGTATTTGCTTTCGACAGGGGGTCAAAATTTCCGTCCTCGTCGATGACGGCCAGTTCCGCAAGACGTTGGGACATGTTTTGTGCATCGACGCGGGCCTTCTCGACCGCACCCATGCCGGATACGTCCGCTTCCCCGGCTTCCTTTGCGAAGGCGGCTCGGTCAGGAACTTCGCTTGTGCGTTCCCTGACGAGAACCGGAGACTTCATGCCGGCAACCATATTCGGATCAAGCCCGAAAGCGGCTGCGTTGTTGACAAGAAACTGCTTGTAGGCCGCCCCCTGCTGCGGTGACGAAACGTAGGCCCTTTTGATTGCCATGCTTCTTCCGTTTCCGGATTCGACAACCATGTCAGGACCGACAACGGGGGCACCCTGCGCTGTCGTCGGAGAGGCCGCAAGCATTTCCGGGTTAAGGGCTGCCACCATGTTCTCGACCTGAAGCTGATATCCTTCACGTGCCCTTTCCCGCGGTTGCAGGGCCGGAGGATATGCAGGATTGGGGGCAAAGGTAACCGGATCGTTCGAGGCAACAACAGAATCAGCCTCAACAACACGATATCGAACCGCAACCCTCGTTTTCTGGTTCGGAGTTGCAATGATTGCGCTCGTGCCAACAGTTCCGGTGGGTGCGGCAGGCGTTTGGATTTCCGGCCCGGGCAACGGAGTGGTAATGGGGGGAATCGGCTTTCCTCTGGTTGCCGGGGGTGCAAGCGGAGCACCTGCCGCAGGAGATGAAGGGACCATCGGAAGACCCGGCGGATTCGGCTGAACCTGCGGGGTCAGAATTCCTTTCCTTTGTCCAAGCCTCAATCCGGTCTGCGCCCGCGCCGTTGTTGATTCAGGGGCAGGACCAAGAGGACCGGAAGGAATAAAGGGACTGATTCGCATGCTCGAAATCGGGGTTTTGCGCTCTCCGGTCTTTTTGCGGGCTTCTTCCGCTGCCTCTCCAA
>ERZ795052.2447-NODE-2447-length-22526-cov-26.157047_pt1 | contig 22526 bp, 17 predicted proteins | sample MGYA00375136_ERZ795052 | MGnify/ENA primary metagenome ERZ795052 (study PRJEB30181, sample SAMN05720156) | activated sludge metagenome | isolation source: Anaerobic digester | place: Japan | collected 2015-05-26 ... | reverse complement strand
CCCCTCCAAGTCGAGATGGCGCTAAATGGGAGATTTACTCGCTACTTGCCGATGCTGTAATAGATGATGAAAGGCTTTCCTACTCATATGGAGCATTGCTCCGCCAAAAGCTGCTCAATCCATCATTGTATGCCCGTATAAACCTTGCTATCCAAAAAAATTTCAAAACCAAATATGCTCTCATTCTCTACGAAATTGCCTGTGACCATTATATTCGCTCGAAAGGCAGTGGTAAAACAGACTTTATATCCATAGAGGATTTGCGACGGAAGTTGGGATGTATCAAAGACAAATCTTATGAGCACTTCAAAGAATTTAATAGATATGTACTCAAAAAAGCGGTCGAAGAAATCAACAAAAAATCGGATATTCAAATCGAAATAAGGCAGAAAAAAGAGAAAAAAAAGGTGACAGCGGTGCAGCTTATCATAACGGCTAACAAAACAAAAAGCGGTATGATTCAAGAGATGTTTTCTCCGAAGCAGGCCGAAATGCCTCTGGCACCTGGCGGCATACTGCATTCGCGATTGATCCAGGAATACAACCTGACCCCGAAGCAGGCATCGGACATAGTGAATAATCATTCTCCGCAAGAGATAGAAGAAATCCTGATCTATGTTGCAAGACAGCAGGCCACCGGCAAGGTGGATAATCTCGCCGCCTACACAATGAGCGCATTCCGTGACAATTACAGACTACCGGTTCCCGCTATTACTCAGGAACAAGCCTCTGAAAACGGCAGCCAAGCCGTGTCGGTAAAAGAGGGAATGCTGATACGACTCGATGACGGCACGGTGCATACCGTGGAGGAGGGTGAGATAATAAGACATGGTAATGGAGTAATACCACGGGTGGAAATAATCCGTGAACTCAAGGCCGGCAAATTCAAGATCGTTGCTGCCGATGCTGTTGCTGCTGCAGAATACCTGGCGCATGATCCAGATGAGGACCGGTTCCAACAAACCACGAAGCCAAAGGCCAGTAGGTCAAGGAAGGCCATCCGCATAGAGAAATAGGGAAACCTATCACGCACAGAATCTGCTACGCTTTCTTTGCAGCGGGGCGGGGGAATTTATGCCTTGGGAAAATATTGGGAGTTGCGGTTCGGGACAAATGCCATATGATACGAACTGGATTGTTCACTGCTACAAACTTGCCTTGTCGTATTTGAACTTCGTTGTTGGTATGGCTCCGGAAGGGTGCGAACTTGGGATAATGTGGCATGAACATGAACTCGGTGATTATCCATCAATCGGTTTATTCTGGGATTATCCACAAAATGGTCCGCCATGGAAGTTTATAAACAAATGCGAAAGGCTATTAGAGCGTTTTGATGCAGCAGTTAATTGGTCTGAAATCAAACCAGATGCCATGGATGAGGACGATGAATATTGAAACTATGGAAGAAGGACTTGATAGCCGTCAGCATCGAGGGCATGCAAAGGGGTTTCCAAAAAAAGGGGTTCGATGCCGCCTTGCTTGTTCTCCTTGATGAAGATTTCGAGGCTACCGCCATCTACGGAAACGCCACGTGAGGCTGTAGTTGCCGCACTCACGCAGCCTGGTTCCAAGGCCCGAAACGAGAGGGGTGCGCTTAGCGTGTCCAAATTCAAGTCTATTGGGTCCGTTCGGTGGAACCGTGCGACCGAGGACCAATCCATCATTCCACCGGACCTTGCGTATAAAGCCGCGCAGCGCCGGTGAATTCAGAAGTTAGCGCCGCGCCTAGCATGTATGCAACAAGGATCGACGTATGAGTGCTGCTTACAAGAAGAAAATCTTAAAGCTAATCAAATCCTTGGACCTTGGAATCGACCCTGATATCCAAGTTGGTGGACGACCACCGACAATGGCGAATTCTGAGTTTCTAACGAACAAAGAGCAGGGCGATTGGGCTGAAAAAATCGTTCAGACCGCGATTAACGAGAATGAGATTGGTTTGCTTGCTGTTCACTACGGACGCTCTGAGTCTCTGGCTGCTGGTGACGAGGGATTTGAGGAGTTCTATGCTTCCTATCAAGCCGAGCTAAATGAACTTGGGAAGCGGCCCGACATCTTGATCTTTGAACGATCACGGCTTCCGACCGAGGCCCCGGACACCTCAAGCGACGAAGTCGTTAGTAGTGCGATTGCTGCGATAGAAGTTCGTTCAAGTTCCTTCCTCGCCAATCGGTATGCTGCGTATATGGAGCAGCGCGGAGCCGCAGCGCTTGCGGCCTGCATCCGGATCAGGAAGCAGATCTTAGACGGCGAACTGGCCGATCTTCTCCGAGAGAAGAACAAGGAACTGCATCGCTTTTTGGTACATGCGAATAATGAATCATTTAAGCAGCTCGATTTCCGGAGACCATCATGGTCATCCTCACCGCAGCTACGCCGATTAAGCGAACTCCTTGGAGAGCTCAAGGGGCATATCGCGATCCTTCACAAGCGAGATTACCTGAGTATTACGCCAAAGGTGGAAGACATTGCGCTCGTAAATCGGTGGATTCAGCGATTCGGGGTGAAGCACTATTACTTGCAGGTGTTCTTCGATAAGGCATATCTGATCCCATTTGAGCAAATCATCGAGATCGCGGCAGATCCGAAGAATGAAGGCAACGTATTTTCTGTTGAGCGAGACGTTAAGAATCAGGGTAAGACGACAATTAAGATCAATGTGCAAGTTGGGCGGGAAGTGATCGGCAAAATCGATATGCCGGATCACCGCTCGCAAATGAAGGAGCTCGAAAGAGGGCGACTTCTGTTTTATGTAACCTTTGAGGGAGGTCGTGGATACCTAGACGGGCCGTTACTGAAGGAGGTGTTGGGTGTCGGTTGAAAGCGTAGCGCGCTACCACAGCGTGGTGGACCTAGGCCACAGGCAGCGACATGGGCAATTCTTTACGCCACCTCCGGTCGCAAGGTTTATGTGCCGCTGGCTTTTGGAGAAAGGAGCAGTGGAGGTCTTTGATCCGGCCTTTGGCTTAGGCGCGTTCTATTTCGCCGCAAAGGAGTTGAATCCAGCAATTAGATTTCGCGGAGTTGAAAAGGACGCAACAATACTAGCGCATTTCAGGGGGGATCACTCGAACCTTGACGATACAACAATTAGTTTGAGCAACGCGGACTACTTCTCAGTGTGGGGCACGAAACATCCTGCCATTGTTTGCAATCCGCCATACATGCGGTTCCAGTACTTTACGGACCGTCAACGGGTTATTCCGGAGATTGAAAGCCACTTGGGGCAAAGGCTATCCGGTTACTTGAACATTGCATCCGCGTTCCTGCTCAAGTCGCTACATGAACTCGCGCCGGGCGGGTGCTTGGCTTATCTGATGCCCCTGGAATTTCTAAACACAGGTTATGGAGAAACCGTCAAAAGAGTCCTTCTTGATAAAGGACGTCTCAAGGCGCTGTTGCGGATCGAGCCTGAGGGTGAGGTTTTTCCTGACGCCATAACCTCAGTCGGCATCATTCTCGTATTTGACGATGGGACACACGAGCCCGTCAAGTTTTGCACAGTACAAACACTCGATCAGTTGGAGCGCAACCTGAGCGATTTGCCGTGCAGATCTGTTCCGAGGGAGGAGCTCACGCCCACGGATAAGTGGTTACGGCACTTCGAGGAGCCATACGCTCTAAATAGAGGGGCGTTCCAGCCCCTGTCGCTGTACGGCTCGTTTTCCCGGGGAATCGCGACCGGCGCAAACGAGTTCTTCCTACTGTCTAAATCCGATGCGGCAAAGTGGGGATTGCCAACTTCGATCCTCCACCCTTGTATTTCGCGAAGCGCACAGATCAAACAAGTCCTCATAACGGACGCAGACGTGCAGCGACTAATTGAAAGCGATGAACGCGTCCTATTAGTCGATCTTTGCGCGTCCGAAAGCGACACTGTTAAGAGATACATCGAGTTCGGGGAACACCGGGGAGTTGACGAGAGATACCTAACTCGAATGCGAACCCCGTGGTTCAAACTCGAGAGCCGGCAACTCTCCCCGATTCTGTTCGGGGTATTCTCGAGAAATGGTTTTAAAGTGATTCGTAATATGAGCAGTGCGGTGTCTTTGACCTGTTTCCACTGTTTCTATCCAAATTTTTTCGGGGCGCAATTCGTCGATCATCTCTTTCTGTACTTGTGTTCGCGCGTCGGGCAACAAATCCTTTCGATGGAAGTTCGCAAATACGGTGACAAATTGGATAAGTTTGAACCACATGACCTCAACAAGTCGCTGGTGCCCTCGCCTGGATGGTTCGCCAGAATTTCGGTGCAAGAAGTCATGAAGAAAGTCACCTCCGGCACCCCGAAAGAGTTCGCTTCAAGCGTGGACAGTTTGTTTGATGATCTGCTCAAATAGCGGGAGGATAAAACATTTGATTTATCCGCAGTAATTTTATATAATGAAAATCGTGAATAATCAGGGACTTTGTGCAAGCATATTTGGTAGGGTTTTTTCCGCACTATATTTTAATGCTTGGCAATACCACAAGGCAAAGAGTATGGTTGTTTGGTGAGGGTGGCTGCTTTTTCAAAATCAATAAATACAACAAGTTATGGTTATTTTCCGAGGCTCTTTTCTAAAAATAGCGTAAATTTGCAAGTCCTTGATTTTATTGAATAAGATCAAAAAGATGCTCGCAATTGTAACAGTCTGATATTATAAGCAAATCGGCTGACAGAGGAAAATGGGTATGTGGATAAATACCGCGGATAATGAGATCCTCGAAAAAAGTTATTTACTCCTTTCAATTTTAGATATTTAAAAGGGGGTGGGAGAAAGACCGTTGACCTGATTAGAAGGGATTGCGACTGAAACAAGCGTTCTGGGCCGCCTACCTGTCTAATCCGTGTACACCCTAAAGCTGTAAACGCTAGTCAATAGGGAAATTCGATCTGCACGGGTGCAATCTGCCTTAGAGGACAAAGGAGGGAGCCGTTAAAGCATGGAATACGTCCTTAACGTTTTTGGATATGCCGTGGCCTTTGTAAGCTTGTGTCTGGTATTTTCCATTCTGAAAGAACCTTGACAGATCTGATAGGCTGCTGCGTTCAGGAAGCACAACTTATGAAGGGGAATCCTTTTCAGATAACCAAGGTGATTTCTGGCGGGCAAACCGGCGCAGACAGGGCCGGCCTTGATTTCGCCATCGCTAACAACATCCCCCACGGCGGTTGGGTCCCAAAGGGGAGGAAAACCGAGGACGGGATGCTGCCGGAGCGTTACCAGCTTCAGGAGATGCCAACCGGCGAATACCGGAAGCGAACGGAAAAGAACATCCTCGACTCAGACGGGACCTTGATCGTATCGCATGGCCAGCTTTCCGGCGGATCTGCATTGACCAGGGAGCTTGCCAAGAAGAACAATAAATTCTGGATTCATATTGATATGCAAGAGGTGACATTGGAAACAGCGGCGGCAAGACTGGTTTCCTGGATCGAAAAGAACCGGATCGGGACGCTCAACGTAGCCGGCCCCAGGGCAAGCAAAGACCCGAAGATATACGCTGCAACGATAGAATTATTGGAGCAGGCAGTCTTGACGAAGAAATAAGAGGATAGAAAGCCGTTGTCTTTACATGAACGAACAAAAACCGTCGCTATCTACGCCCGCGTCTCCACAGACAAACAACGGGTTGATATGCAGCTCACCGAGCTGCGGCAATTCGCGGCCCGGTCCGGGTGGAGCATCTACGAAGAATATATTGATCAGAACTTCAGTGGGGGCAACACCAAAAGGCCGGCTTTCACCGCCATGATGGACGCTGCCAGGAAGAGGAAATTTGACCTCCTTCTGGTCTGGAAGCTGGACAGGTTAAGCCGGTCCCTCAAAGATCTTATCGTCACCCTGGACGAACTGGGCTCCTGCGGCATTGATTTCGTGTCCTACGACAACAACCTGGACACGTCCACGCCGACGGGCAAACTGGTGTTTCAAATCGTTGGCGCCGTGGCTGAATTTGAAAAGGAGATTATCCGGGAAAGGGTTGTCGCAGGTCTGGCCGCGGCCAGGAACAAAGGTAAGCGGCTTGGCCGGCCACCGATTTCAAAGTATGTGTACGACCAGGGGTTGAAGATGCGTGCTGAGGGCATGTCCTACAGGAATATAGGAAAAGTGCTGGACGTTGACGAAGGAACCATCAGGAAAAGAGCCAGGAAGGAACTGCGGGTGGTGGAATCAGGTCGGGATATTGCCCAGGGGTAAAAGCTCGCTCATTGGCGAAATGTTTTTGTGACCACTTGCGAACCGTATTCTGTAACTTTTCTTAGTCGTCACATCCTCTGCGTCGTTAGCAGATTCTGTACGTCGTTCATCTCAGATCAGCATACCATCAGCGTCGACGATCAATTCTGTGCATTATTCTCCTCTGACGCCTCCGTTACACTGCGTCGTAGCTCGACGAGGTGTGCTCATGGGACCGTGACGGAGCCTTGCTTTAATATCTTAAACTTCTTTAACTAATTAAAGATATATAAAATGTTTAATTAGTTTCATCCGCTAAAAGTTTTTAAGATACAGCCTTTTGCAGGACCTCCGTGCAGTATTCGTGAAGGCTCTTACCCTTGAGGGCCGAAGTTGCTTTTAATCGGTTTCTTAATTCGCGGCTGATAGGAATATTCAAATATGTTGTCTTGTCATCTTTTTCTTTGGTCTTGGTCGCTGCCTTGATCTTGGAATCGAGCGGCGCGCCGGCAATAAACTTTTCTGCTTTTTCCTCGTCTATCTTTCCCGGTTTTTTTGTCAGCATCAATACGCTCCTTTGATCTCATCATAAAGCGCGTGCATTTCCGCCGCCGCCTTACCATTTGGTTCATACTCAGACACGCCAAGACCCTTTGAGATGGAATTCTTATAAGCAACCCGGCTGACTAATTGCGACTCCATCAATCTTATGCCATCATCTCCAATGATTTCCTCTAACGCCGCCGTAGCCTCGCCGGAAATCTTCGTCCCCTGGATCACCTGGTTAAACAGGAAGAACGCCTTTATCTCCTTGACTACGCGGGCAAGGCGTATGTTCTCGACATTATCCGCTGCCGCCCAGATGTCGTACTGTGAGGGCAAAACGGGAACGATAACTATATCAGCAGCCAGAAGCGCGGAACGGAATACTCCGGTGTCCCGGCCCCCTACATCCACGATGATACAATCGAAGTTCTTAAAATCCCCCAGATCCCGGTGCAGAGTAGAGGTAATAATACTCATCGCCTTGATGTCGTCCCTCTCCCGCGCTGCTCGAAATCCGATACTTGAACCTTGAATGTCCGAATCGACAAGCAGCACCCTTTTACCATCCCTGGCAGCTTCTACAGCCAGGTTCACGGCTATCGTCGATTTTCCTACGCCGCCTTTTGTCGATGCGACTGTTATGACCATGATTTTGTTTCCTTGAAGGTTTACTTTATAAAATTAAATGATCTTAATATATTTAATTTCTTAAATTTCTTAAAGTCCTTTTTAGCTCGTTACATGACGACATGTCAAGCTTTTTGATTGCTACGTTTATTCCATCTTGTTGTTCTTCGCCAAAATCGAACGCTATCTGATGGCCGGGACTTACCCTCCCTTCGAGTTTGTCCTTCGCCCTGGCCGCTAATATTTCGTATCGTTGTTTTCGCATGGCAGTATCCGCCCTCGATGCGTGTTCTAAGGCAACCAGGATATAGGCTTCAAGTTTCTTTCTGTTGGTGGCCTTTATTTTAAGCAAACGTGTTTCGAGCTGCTTTGGAGTCAATGTCGAGAACCGCTTTCTTTCATGCACGATTGCCCGGTCGTTTTTAATAAGCGATCCTCCACCCACATCAGACCTTAAACAACTGCCGCAGTTTGTGGAGGCCGATGTCCAGGAGTATAGCTTCCTGATAGCTGATAATTCTCCCGGCAGTTCCAGACGTTGTAATACTGAGGGCCTTCTCTTTCCGGTCGTGTCCTTTAGTCTTGCCCACAGTTTTTTCTATCGTTCGGATATTAAAAGTCGTCCCCGATATAATAAGGCTGCCCTCCGTTGAGCGGTCCCGAAGATATGATATAATATGACTATGCAAAATAGCAATTTCATAGAACTCCTTCAAAGGTCTCTCCCAAAAGAACACGTAATTTACCGTGGTATTTTTTGAACTACCAGAGTATTTGAGGGAAAATTTAAGCCCGGCACCGTCAAATATACACTCCTCTTTTTGTAAAACTATTTTTCCTTTATTGTGGTCATTGTTGGTCATTATTTTGCCTTTCTTCAAGTTGCTGCAAGCGTTTCCGTGTCGTGTCGAGTTTCTTTCTTAACATATTGTTTTGCTGAAGCTCTATTTCCAGCCGCCGACCAACATCCTGCAAAACTTTTTGCACGGTTGTTATCTCTCCTCGAATCGTTTTTGATTCCTCGGCAATCGCTGCCATGTCTGCTCTTGCCTGCGTCATATATGCTGTAATATTTGATGTAATCCGTGCGGCGTCTTCTTCTATACAAGAGGTTATTTTTTTAACTGTTTTTTCAATTTGGAATCTCCAAAAGATAAAATACAATGTCATTATTGTAACCACTGCGCCAATAATGCTTCCTAATAGTGCAAAAAAAAGAGGCTTTGCATAAAAATTCAACAATAGATCAAATATATTAATCAATATTTTCGAGAGGATAATAAATATTTCTTTCATGTTAAACTACCCTCGCCTGGGCAACCATATCTGTCGCCATTGATCCTCAGATATATCTTTATCCAATATCAATGATCTTCGTCCTTGCCGAAGAGTTAAATCCCACTTCTGCTTACGGAGATTGTAGTAGTTGTCCTTGAGTTTCGGATTCGTAGATACTATTTTTTTCCCAACCCTTTTCCAAGTCCACTTATCAAGAGCGATAGCCTGTGCCCGGGCTCCTATAGCGTAACGCCCCCAATGATAATATTTGATCAAACTGTTGTTGATTAGGTGTAATTTGAAATTCGGCGACGCTTCACTGGATAGTATTTTAGCGATCTCTGCCTTTATCGCATTTTCGTGAAGCTTTGATATTGAAACATCGAGAAGGGTGTCCTTCACAGAAAAATTCCAGAATAGTAAATTAACGCTTTGCTTCCTCAAATCAGTCCAAGATATACCCGGATCGTCCCACGGTTTTGTTGACAAATATAGTATGGCGTCCTCGTACCACATCAGGCCGCATTTGCGCTCTTTAGCCGTAGCGTATGCCGCTTTTGCTTTACGCCAATGAACATAGGGAGCGTATATCATGCGTGCCATGGTTGCCCTGGCCGTTGCACCACTGCACTGATCTATGTATTCTGTGGCGATTTCCTTAAAATCATCGTCCAGAATCCGCGCATCGGAAAATCCCTCATCAATGCTGGCGGCGTTGTAGTCTAATTTGATGCTTCCTAAAAAATAACGTTTGTATTTGTGGATGTGAACCCTGAACCATGAAAGAAACACCGACGATCCCCATCCAGGACGCCAATATCCCAACAGATGACGACATGCTATTGGATAAAGAATTAACCAGATGTTGTATAGCTCCTCAACCCAATGCACTACAGCGCGTTTTTTCTTAACAGACTCCGGCCAGTAGTGTTCGGCAAGCAGCTTTGACACCCTCTCGAAAGCAGGTCTTGAATAGTAACTCTTCAGATCTTGATACTCGTTTTTGAATGCAAGCGCAGTTTGTGCACGGCGAACCAAATAAACGTCTGGCTGTCCTCTCGATATTTCATCGGCTTTGACAAGCTCCATTTTATTCAGTTTTTATATCTTCTATATTTCTCAGTTTATCCTCAGCATCTTTGACTTGTTTTTCCAAGAACTTTTCAATCTCTTGTTGGACCGAAAAAATATATCCTTTGGCTCTACTCTCATTCTTTAAGTTTTTTATGCGTAAATATAACTCTTTGCTGATCCGGAAAGAAACTGCTACTTTACTATCTTCTTTTTTTGCCTTTAACATATACCCAAATCTCCTTATTTATTTCCTATCAAAACTACTGACATAGTTATTGGTGTGACGTGGGAGCGGAGATCCCACACCTTTAGGCAACAAATTCTGGTGGTAAGCAAAGTGTAGAGTTTTAATTTGATAAGGTCGGTCATAATATTCTTTATATCGGCAAATATAAAAAAATCTAAAATAGATTTCATTAGAAATAGCTTTTCTATAATAATTTGAAATAGATATACTTCCTTATATGAGGTGGATATACAAAAATTAAAAATGCCGTAGGCCCCCTTGATTTTTTCCTTCGCTCTGCTCATACTGGGGGCAACTTTACACCACTACAGTCCACTTAGATGTGGACCCGCCTACGCCGATGAGAGCGTCGATCTCACAGGCCGGACTTGCCGCACGTTAAAGCGAGCTGACACCGCCACAAGCGGTGGCTCTTTGATAATCTGCCAACGACAAACACAGGTGATAGAGCATTTATTGTGTGGGAATGGCGGCAAATAATCAGGCATGATGCCTGTCTATATATTCCATTTATTTTATTTCCTGTGCAGAACAAAGCGCACCAGCCGGACTTCGCCAAAGTCCTAAATCTCAAGCGGACATGCCAAAGTCAATGTCTCGATGCTGCCAACATCGGGGTTAAGCTTGGGATTGCACCGGAAAGCCGGATGCGATGAAAGTCGCCCGTCCGGTTTGGGGACCAGCTTCACGGAGCTACCCCCGCAAAGCGGGAATGTGACGTGCAGTTGAGTCCACAGACAATACAGCATAAGCAGAGCTGGTGTCGTCTGGATAGTTGATCGAGCGTAAGCCACGGGAACCGTGGTCGCGGGATGGGATCTCACAGAGATCTTATGACGCGCAAGGCTGATCCTGGCCGCGCCTGTCGAAACCCCTGGCAAGGGAAATAAGCGGGATGCGGAAGAGCAGGGATGACAAAGGGGGCGACCCCGAGCCGATGTGATATGGTCAGGGAAACCGAACCCATGTCTGAACGTCGTCGCAAGTAGGTGCGGAGTAAGGCGAGCTATGGCGCCTCGTAGCCCGAAAGCAGCTTATGTCCGGTATATGGCCCGGACGCTGAAAGCGGCGGCACAGTGGGGACCTAAATTACATATTGCGTTCGGCCAGGGTAATACCTGGCAGGTGGGGGCTGCGTGAGCAGTACACCTTTCAATGAATCGGAGAAGTAACCAGGTGGAAGTGGCACTCTAACCTGGACTCGGAGGCTGCGTAGTAAGTTCCTGTAAAGGCAACGAGCACGACCGACCTTGTGTGATAAGCGCAAGGCATCTGCGGCAGGGGTGGCTCCCTGACAAGGTGTAAGTGATGGTTGCTCGATTCGGGGAAACCTGGATGACCGAAGGCAGCTAAGGGGATATGGCGATCAGGTGCGTTTTTATTTTGTCGGCAGTATCGGAGAGAGGGGCGGGGGCTGTATAGCTTCCGCCCCTTTTTTATTTGTGCGGCACGAGGTGCAAGTCATATCAAAGGAAGATCGTCGAACCTGGGGCAACGTCGTAAGCCGGAACCTCATGCCCCATTTGGCGGACTGTTCAGGCAGGTCAAATCAGACTGCCAGACCCCTCCATCAGCAGGGCTTCATTAACCGTAATACAATCTCGCGTGTATGCCGCCTTCGATAAATATAATCTTATTTTTACTACCACAAAATATAATAAATACGATACTGATCGTACTAAATCATATTCGGTAAATTACGATAGGCTTATGCAGATCATAAATAATACCAGCATATATACCATTTTAGATAACTATAATGAAGATAAAGATCAGCTTGTCCAGTCCAGAGTATCAATTTGTCCACTCCAGAGTATCAATTTGTCCATTCGATAGTGCCAACTTGTCCACTTTAGATAATTAAGGAAAGGGATTTCAGAGAAAAGAACGACGATGTGGCGCGTGATGCAGTATCCCATATCGTAAAGAAGGGTATCGTGCAAAAAACAGCTACGGTGAGAAACGCCACCTTTCAGGGCTTTTCATATTTGTTTGCTTGGACATGAGCCGCATCGGGAATAGGGGCGTGATTATACGGCCTCTGTCCCTATTTTTTAGTTTGAACGGGGGGGGTTTATCGTGTCATGGGTGGATCGTCGATCCTGGGGCAACGTCGTGAGCCAGGCCCCCATGTTCTGTCCTTATTTGAACATAAAAAACGACGACGAGATCACCTGTTGACGACTTCCACTCCGTAAACGATCACCTTTGCTTTACGTCGTTGTTATATTGTAACGATATGTTATATTGTAAGGGGTGCGTATCTATTTGATTTTTTTGGGGTATCGAACGACATAGGTGATCGTTTACGGAGTAAAGGTGATCGTTTACGGAGTGAAAGGTGATCGTTTACGGAGTAAAGGTGATCGTTTACGGAGTGAAAGGTGATCGTTTACGGAGTGAAAGGTGATCACCTGTAACCAGAAAACGATCACCTTACGGCTATACGCTGACCTTCCGTAGTTGCTCCGATGGTTCTGCATTCCCTTTCTAAATATAATCTTATTTTTACTACCACAAAATACAATAAATACAATACTGATCGCACTCAATCGTATTCGGTAAATTACGATAGGCTTACACAGGTCATAAATAATGCCAGCATATATACCATTTTAGATAACTATAATGAAGATAAAGATCAGCTTGTCAACTCCAGAGTGCCAACTTGGTTAGTCCAGAGTGCCAACTTGGTCACTTCAGATAATTAAGGAAAGGGATTTCAGAGAAAAGAACGACGATGTGGCGCGTGATGCAGTATCCCATATCGTAAAGAAGGGTATCGTGCAAAAAACAGCTACGGTGAGAAACGCCACCTTTCAGGGCTTTTCTTATATGCTGTTTGTAACCGTCTGACGGACTCATCTTGGTGGTTGTTTCAAAATTGGGTAAGGAGCGGCAGTCGGTCAGAGGTGGCGACTGACGGCGACGGGTTCTTTGAAAACGTGACCAGCGGCGGTGCTGGGGGTTGGAATACAACGGGCGATCGGGAAAAAAGTCGGCTGCCAACTTCGGCTGCGGATCAGGGCCGGTTCTTCAGGGTCAGGCCGTGTTCGTCTTTGGGCAGCGGTTGCCACCGGTCGGGCAGGAGTTCCCGGAGCCTGCTGACGTGGTGGCTCATGATCCGCTTGAGGAGGTCGTCTTCTTCTTCTTTTGAAAAGAAAAAGAACGCGCGTCTATCGCGCGTTTTTTATTGTTATATATAAGCCTGTTGAGGAATAATGATAAAGGGTCAATAAATATATTGACATTTGCATGAAAAGCCTATACAATTAATAGTATATTAAGCGATTAAAATAATCTTAAAGGACGGGCTTTTCATGCAGGCGAAAGATATCAAAAGGTTAGTCAGAAAGCAACTGAAACAGCGAATTCCGAATTGGCGGCGGCTGCCCAGAAAGCAAAAAAAGGCATTGGCCAAGGAGGTATTGGCGGAGGTGGCAGCGGGCAGTTTACCGGCGGATTGGAAGTTGGTTCCCATGAGTGAGTTGACGGGGACACCGTGGTCACTGGGAGGGATTATTCCCTTGGATAAGATGGGGACATTTGTGGAGAACAAGACGCGAGGGATCATGAGTTTGAGCAAAGTTCAGACTCCAAAGCATTTGAAGGGTGATGAGGAGTTGCGTGAGATAGACGCCATGCTGGATGATCGAGTTCTCAACGCGTTATTATCCTACGATGGTTATACGCCGACGAAGCGGTCGATGTTTCCCAGTCAGTGTTTCCGTGCGGAGATTCTCAAGGCGTTACGGTATCCTGAGTGGAGTTATCGGAAGTACTGTAAGTTTATCAGCGATTTGAAGAGCAAGACGGAGCGGTCGTTTATTCATTTATCGTTATGCGCCAAGGTACAGGTTGATCATACGTATCTCAGTCAATTTAGGAGCGGGTTGACGTTCAGTCAGATGGTAAACCTGAGCATTTATGTGATTTATCTGATGCTTCAGTCCGGCAAGGCCAAGGATTTGTTTCCTATTTGCGGGGTAGATTCCACAGAGATTCCCACGTATGCCAATTCGAAGCCTTTGGCGACGTTAAAGATAGGGGAGAAGAAGGTTCGGATCTACTCGGATTTGGATGCGGATTGCGGAAAGCGCCGTAAGAAGCGTGACAAGTCGGAGTATTTTGTAGGATATCGTTTGCATACGATTGTGGCTATTGATCCTGAGACCCATCAGACATATCCGCTGATTTCCCTGACGGCGCCGGCGAATCATCATGACAATCTGTTTCTTCCCCAACTGATGGCCTTGAGCAAGGCAATGGGCCTTGGGATCAAGGTCATTACGGCGGATGAGGCTTATGCAGATGTGGAACAGAATGAATCTATTCAGCAGGAATATGGAGTGAGGGTGATTACCACTCCTGATGGGCATGTGAAGGTTCCCGATCACGTAGACGAAAAGGATGCCGCGGTATATATGAATGGATCATGTGAGATCCCGATGGTTTATATGGGAAGGACGGAAACGGGACATGAGTTTAAGTGTGCGGATGAGGAGCATGTCTGTCCATTGTCTTGTAGCTGTTCAAAATACCGTGAAATCGCACTGGATGCCCGGTTGTTTGGCCAGATCCCCGATCAGGTCAAAGGAGTTGAAGATGTTAGGGATATCCGGAAACACGTGGAAAGGCCGTTCAATCTGCTTAAGAACCGGGAAGGTCTTGTCCATTTGAAGATTGCGTCTCAACAGGGGGTAATGGCGGTGACGACATTTGCCCAGATTGCGATACTGTTGCTGGAAATTGTCGGTACCCGCAGGTCTAAAAATAAAGAGGAAGGTAATCATCAACTTGCATTAACTGGTTAGGAAACGGTTATGTGTAACATGCCATCTTGGTAATTTAAACATGTTACATGTTATCAAGGAATCATCAACATAAAGGGGAGGCTTGTGACTTACTGGCTTTTCTCTGGCAGAGGGTGAACGAATCATAGGGACAACAGGGCGATAACTCACAAAGAAGAAACGCCCAAAATGAATTGCCCAAAACAAACAGGGTTCCTCCGGTCAGAAAAAGTCCGTCGGCCACATCAAACCTGAAAAATAACCCTGAAAAGGTGACGGGGAACTTGAAATAGCTGCTCACCAAAATCTCTTTAAACAGGCTTTATATATTGTTTATTATTTACCGGTCTGGAAGTTTTGGATTTCGTTCTGAAATCTCGGCGAAATGACTGAGTTTATGGGGCGTAATGTACCCATTTGTGATTTAATGTGCGGCACTATTGGGTTGACAGTTTTTTGAACATAAAAAACGACGACGAGATCACCTGTTGACAACTTCCACTCCGTAAACGATCACCTCCGCTCTACGTCGTTGTTATATTGTAACGATTGTTTATATTGTAGAGGGCACTTATCTTATTGATTTAACAAGACATACGCCAACATAGGTGTAGACTTACGGCGTTAAGGTGTAAACTTACGGCGTTAAGGTGTAAACTTACGGCGTTAAGGTGTAGACTTACGGCGTTAAGGTGTAAACTTAAATAAAATATTTACACCTTTGAAAGATCATGTTAAAAAAGAAATGCCCTACGGTCTTTGGCGGGATCACGTAGGGCAAATAAAAAGTATCTGATGAAAAGTAATATGACAGAAATTGAAAAACTGGTCAAGGGGGAGATCTTGAAGCCTTCGGGAGTTATACATATTAGCAGCGATGAAATAACTCTCATACAACGCAAATGTTGGAATTTATTACTGGCTAATGCGTACAGCGATCTCGACAAACAGGATTCCTACTCAATTAAATTATGGCATATCCGGCAAGCCCTTGGTTACCACAATATCTCCGAACTCAAGAGGTCATTAAGAAAGCTATCCACCACAGTTATCGAATTTAACGCCCCTCCAAGTCGAGATGGCGCTAAATGGGAGATTTACTCGCTACTTGCCGATGCTGTAATAGATGATGAAAGGCTTTCCTACTCATATGGAGCATTGCTCCGCCAAAAGCTGCTCAATCCATCATTGTATGCCCGTATAAACCTTGCTATCCAAAAAAATTTCAAAACCAAATATGCTCTCATTCTCTACGAAATTGCCTGTGACCATTATATTCGCTCGAAAGGCAGTGGTAAAACAGACTTTATATCCATAGAGGATTTGCGACGGAAGTTGGGATGTATCAAAGACAAATCTTATGAGCACTTCAAAGAATTTAATAGATATGTACTCAAAAAAGCGGTCGAAGAAATCAACAAAAAATCGGATATTCAAATCGAAATAAGGCAGAAAAAAGAGAAAAAAAAGGTGACAGCGGTGCAGCTTATCATAACGGCTAACAAAACAAAAAGCGGTATGATTCAAGAGATGTTTTCTCCGAAGCAGGCCGAAATGCCTCTGGCACCTGGCGGCATACTGCATTCGCGATTGATCCAGGAATACAACCTGACCCCGAAGCAGGCATCGGACATAGTGAATAATCATTCTCCGCAAGAGATAGAAGAAATCCTGATCTATGTTGCAAGACAGCAGGCCACCGGCAAGGTGGATAATCTCGCCGCCTACACAATGAGCGCATTCCGTGACAATTACAGACTACCGGTTCCCGCTATTACTCAGGAACAAGCCTCTGAAAACGGCAGCCAAGCCGTGTCGGTAAAAGAGGGAATGCTGATACGACTCGATGACGGCACGGTGCATACCGTGGAGGAGGGTGAGATAATAAGACATGGTAATGGAGTAATACCACGGGTGGAAATAATCCGTGAACTCAAGGCCGGCAAATTCAAGATCGTTGCTGCCGATGCTGTTGCTGCTGCAGAATACCTGGCGCATGATCCAGATGAGGACCGGTTCCAACAAACCACGAAGCCAAAGGCCAGTAGGTCAAGGAAGGCCATCCGCATAGAGAAATAGGGAAACCTATCACGCACAGAATCTGCTACGCTTTCTTTGCAGCGGGGCGGGGGAATTTATGCCTTGGGAAAATATTGGGAGTTGCGGTTCGGGACAAATGCCATATGATACGAACTGGATTGTTCACTGCTACAAACTTGCCTTGTCGTATTTGAACTTCGTTGTTGGTATGGCTCCGGAAGGGTGCGAACTTGGGATAATGTGGCATGAACATGAACTCGGTGATTATCCATCAATCGGTTTATTCTGGGATTATCCACAAAATGGTCCGCCATGGAAGTTTATAAACAAATGCGAAAGGCTATTAGAGCGTTTTGATGCAGCAGTTAATTGGTCTGAAATCAAACCAGATGCCATGGATGAGGACGATGAATATTGAAACTATGGAAGAAGGACTTGATAGCCGTCAGCATCGAGGGCATGCAAAGGGGTTTCCAAAAAAAGGGGTTCGATGCCGCCTTGCTTGTTCTCCTTGATGAAGATTTCGAGGCTACCGCCATCTACGGAAACGCCACGTGAGGCTGTAGTTGCCGCACTCACGCAGCCTGGTTCCAAGGCCCGAAACGAGAGGGGTGCGCTTAGCGTGTCCAAATTCAAGTCTATTGGGTCCGTTCGGTGGAACCGTGCGACCGAGGACCAATCCATCATTCCACCGGACCTTGCGTATAAAGCCGCGCAGCGCCGGTGAATTCAGAAGTTAGCGCCGCGCCTAGCATGTATGCAACAAGGATCGACGTATGAGTGCTGCTTACAAGAAGAAAATCTTAAAGCTAATCAAATCCTTGGACCTTGGAATCGACCCTGATATCCAAGTTGGTGGACGACCACCGACAATGGCGAATTCTGAGTTTCTAACGAACAAAGAGCAGGGCGATTGGGCTGAAAAAATCGTTCAGACCGCGATTAACGAGAATGAGATTGGTTTGCTTGCTGTTCACTACGGACGCTCTGAGTCTCTGGCTGCTGGTGACGAGGGATTTGAGGAGTTCTATGCTTCCTATCAAGCCGAGCTAAATGAACTTGGGAAGCGGCCCGACATCTTGATCTTTGAACGATCACGGCTTCCGACCGAGGCCCCGGACACCTCAAGCGACGAAGTCGTTAGTAGTGCGATTGCTGCGATAGAAGTTCGTTCAAGTTCCTTCCTCGCCAATCGGTATGCTGCGTATATGGAGCAGCGCGGAGCCGCAGCGCTTGCGGCCTGCATCCGGATCAGGAAGCAGATCTTAGACGGCGAACTGGCCGATCTTCTCCGAGAGAAGAACAAGGAACTGCATCGCTTTTTGGTACATGCGAATAATGAATCATTTAAGCAGCTCGATTTCCGGAGACCATCATGGTCATCCTCACCGCAGCTACGCCGATTAAGCGAACTCCTTGGAGAGCTCAAGGGGCATATCGCGATCCTTCACAAGCGAGATTACCTGAGTATTACGCCAAAGGTGGAAGACATTGCGCTCGTAAATCGGTGGATTCAGCGATTCGGGGTGAAGCACTATTACTTGCAGGTGTTCTTCGATAAGGCATATCTGATCCCATTTGAGCAAATCATCGAGATCGCGGCAGATCCGAAGAATGAAGGCAACGTATTTTCTGTTGAGCGAGACGTTAAGAATCAGGGTAAGACGACAATTAAGATCAATGTGCAAGTTGGGCGGGAAGTGATCGGCAAAATCGATATGCCGGATCACCGCTCGCAAATGAAGGAGCTCGAAAGAGGGCGACTTCTGTTTTATGTAACCTTTGAGGGAGGTCGTGGATACCTAGACGGGCCGTTACTGAAGGAGGTGTTGGGTGTCGGTTGAAAGCGTAGCGCGCTACCACAGCGTGGTGGACCTAGGCCACAGGCAGCGACATGGGCAATTCTTTACGCCACCTCCGGTCGCAAGGTTTATGTGCCGCTGGCTTTTGGAGAAAGGAGCAGTGGAGGTCTTTGATCCGGCCTTTGGCTTAGGCGCGTTCTATTTCGCCGCAAAGGAGTTGAATCCAGCAATTAGATTTCGCGGAGTTGAAAAGGACGCAACAATACTAGCGCATTTCAGGGGGGATCACTCGAACCTTGACGATACAACAATTAGTTTGAGCAACGCGGACTACTTCTCAGTGTGGGGCACGAAACATCCTGCCATTGTTTGCAATCCGCCATACATGCGGTTCCAGTACTTTACGGACCGTCAACGGGTTATTCCGGAGATTGAAAGCCACTTGGGGCAAAGGCTATCCGGTTACTTGAACATTGCATCCGCGTTCCTGCTCAAGTCGCTACATGAACTCGCGCCGGGCGGGTGCTTGGCTTATCTGATGCCCCTGGAATTTCTAAACACAGGTTATGGAGAAACCGTCAAAAGAGTCCTTCTTGATAAAGGACGTCTCAAGGCGCTGTTGCGGATCGAGCCTGAGGGTGAGGTTTTTCCTGACGCCATAACCTCAGTCGGCATCATTCTCGTATTTGACGATGGGACACACGAGCCCGTCAAGTTTTGCACAGTACAAACACTCGATCAGTTGGAGCGCAACCTGAGCGATTTGCCGTGCAGATCTGTTCCGAGGGAGGAGCTCACGCCCACGGATAAGTGGTTACGGCACTTCGAGGAGCCATACGCTCTAAATAGAGGGGCGTTCCAGCCCCTGTCGCTGTACGGCTCGTTTTCCCGGGGAATCGCGACCGGCGCAAACGAGTTCTTCCTACTGTCTAAATCCGATGCGGCAAAGTGGGGATTGCCAACTTCGATCCTCCACCCTTGTATTTCGCGAAGCGCACAGATCAAACAAGTCCTCATAACGGACGCAGACGTGCAGCGACTAATTGAAAGCGATGAACGCGTCCTATTAGTCGATCTTTGCGCGTCCGAAAGCGACACTGTTAAGAGATACATCGAGTTCGGGGAACACCGGGGAGTTGACGAGAGATACCTAACTCGAATGCGAACCCCGTGGTTCAAACTCGAGAGCCGGCAACTCTCCCCGATTCTGTTCGGGGTATTCTCGAGAAATGGTTTTAAAGTGATTCGTAATATGAGCAGTGCGGTGTCTTTGACCTGTTTCCACTGTTTCTATCCAAATTTTTTCGGGGCGCAATTCGTCGATCATCTCTTTCTGTACTTGTGTTCGCGCGTCGGGCAACAAATCCTTTCGATGGAAGTTCGCAAATACGGTGACAAATTGGATAAGTTTGAACCACATGACCTCAACAAGTCGCTGGTGCCCTCGCCTGGATGGTTCGCCAGAATTTCGGTGCAAGAAGTCATGAAGAAAGTCACCTCCGGCACCCCGAAAGAGTTCGCTTCAAGCGTGGACAGTTTGTTTGATGATCTGCTCAAATAGCGGGAGGATAAAACATTTGATTTATCCGCAGTAATTTTATATAATGAAAATCGTGAATAATCAGGGACTTTGTGCAAGCATATTTGGTAGGGTTTTTTCCGCACTATATTTTAATGCTTGGCAATACCACAAGGCAAAGAGTATGGTTGTTTGGTGAGGGTGGCTGCTTTTTCAAAATCAATAAATACAACAAGTTATGGTTATTTTCCGAGGCTCTTTTCTAAAAATAGCGTAAATTTGCAAGTCCTTGATTTTATTGAATAAGATCAAAAAGATGCTCGCAATTGTAACAGTCTGATATTATAAGCAAATCGGCTGACAGAGGAAAATGGGTATGTGGATAAATACCGCGGATAATGAGATCCTCGAAAAAAGTTATTTACTCCTTTCAATTTTAGATATTTAAAAGGGGGTGGGAGAAAGACCGTTGACCTGATTAGAAGGGATTGCGACTGAAACAAGCGTTCTGGGCCGCCTACCTGTCTAATCCGTGTACACCCTAAAGCTGTAAACGCTAGTCAATAGGGAAATTCGATCTGCACGGGTGCAATCTGCCTTAGAGGACAAAGGAGGGAGCCGTTAAAGCATGGAATACGTCCTTAACGTTTTTGGATATGCCGTGGCCTTTGTAAGCTTGTGTCTGGTATTTTCCATTCTGAAAGAACCTTGACAGATCTGATAGGCTGCTGCGTTCAGGAAGCACAACTTATGAAGGGGAATCCTTTTCAGATAACCAAGGTGATTTCTGGCGGGCAAACCGGCGCAGACAGGGCCGGCCTTGATTTCGCCATCGCTAACAACATCCCCCACGGCGGTTGGGTCCCAAAGGGGAGGAAAACCGAGGACGGGATGCTGCCGGAGCGTTACCAGCTTCAGGAGATGCCAACCGGCGAATACCGGAAGCGAACGGAAAAGAACATCCTCGACTCAGACGGGACCTTGATCGTATCGCATGGCCAGCTTTCCGGCGGATCTGCATTGACCAGGGAGCTTGCCAAGAAGAACAATAAATTCTGGATTCATATTGATATGCAAGAGGTGACATTGGAAACAGCGGCGGCAAGACTGGTTTCCTGGATCGAAAAGAACCGGATCGGGACGCTCAACGTAGCCGGCCCCAGGGCAAGCAAAGACCCGAAGATATACGCTGCAACGATAGAATTATTGGAGCAGGCAGTCTTGACGAAGAAATAAGAGGATAGAAAGCCGTTGTCTTTACATGAACGAACAAAAACCGTCGCTATCTACGCCCGCGTCTCCACAGACAAACAACGGGTTGATATGCAGCTCACCGAGCTGCGGCAATTCGCGGCCCGGTCCGGGTGGAGCATCTACGAAGAATATATTGATCAGAACTTCAGTGGGGGCAACACCAAAAGGCCGGCTTTCACCGCCATGATGGACGCTGCCAGGAAGAGGAAATTTGACCTCCTTCTGGTCTGGAAGCTGGACAGGTTAAGCCGGTCCCTCAAAGATCTTATCGTCACCCTGGACGAACTGGGCTCCTGCGGCATTGATTTCGTGTCCTACGACAACAACCTGGACACGTCCACGCCGACGGGCAAACTGGTGTTTCAAATCGTTGGCGCCGTGGCTGAATTTGAAAAGGAGATTATCCGGGAAAGGGTTGTCGCAGGTCTGGCCGCGGCCAGGAACAAAGGTAAGCGGCTTGGCCGGCCACCGATTTCAAAGTATGTGTACGACCAGGGGTTGAAGATGCGTGCTGAGGGCATGTCCTACAGGAATATAGGAAAAGTGCTGGACGTTGACGAAGGAACCATCAGGAAAAGAGCCAGGAAGGAACTGCGGGTGGTGGAATCAGGTCGGGATATTGCCCAGGGGTAAAAGCTCGCTCATTGGCGAAATGTTTTTGTGACCACTTGCGAACCGTATTCTGTAACTTTTCTTAGTCGTCACATCCTCTGCGTCGTTAGCAGATTCTGTACGTCGTTCATCTCAGATCAGCATACCATCAGCGTCGACGATCAATTCTGTGCATTATTCTCCTCTGACGCCTCCGTTACACTGCGTCGTAGCTCGACGAGGTGTGCTCATGGGACCGTGACGGAGCCTTGCTTTAATATCTTAAACTTCTTTAACTAATTAAAGATATATAAAATGTTTAATTAGTTTCATCCGCTAAAAGTTTTTAAGATACAGCCTTTTGCAGGACCTCCGTGCAGTATTCGTGAAGGCTCTTACCCTTGAGGGCCGAAGTTGCTTTTAATCGGTTTCTTAATTCGCGGCTGATAGGAATATTCAAATATGTTGTCTTGTCATCTTTTTCTTTGGTCTTGGTCGCTGCCTTGATCTTGGAATCGAGCGGCGCGCCGGCAATAAACTTTTCTGCTTTTTCCTCGTCTATCTTTCCCGGTTTTTTTGTCAGCATCAATA
>ERZ795052.2444-NODE-2444-length-22548-cov-10.932912_pt1 | contig 22548 bp, 18 predicted proteins | sample MGYA00375136_ERZ795052 | MGnify/ENA primary metagenome ERZ795052 (study PRJEB30181, sample SAMN05720156) | activated sludge metagenome | isolation source: Anaerobic digester | place: Japan | collected 2015-05-26 ... | reverse complement strand
CAATGTCGGAAATCCTAACACACGAAATGGCCCTAACCCAGGGGGACAGTCAGGTGGAGACCGTATCTATGTGAATGCGTATGCGACCGGAGCAGAAACAGGGGTTTCCTGGGCCGATGCCTATACTGATTTACAAGATGCTTTGCATCGTGCATCACAAGGTTGCGGGGATGAAATATGGGTGGCTGAAGGGATTTATCGTCCCACAACGACTCAAAATCCAAGTATTTCATTTGAGATGGTTGATGGAATTGTGCTCTATGGAGGATTCTGTGCTGATGCAAATTCCCTGAGTGAACGAGATTATGTAAAATACAGGACCTATCTCAGTGGAAATGTTGACATTGAGGGGGATTCGGATACGTATATTGTTGTCAATACAGAGCCTAATTCAGCCATAAGCAGTAATACTCTCCTAGACGGTTTTGTCATCACGCATTCTACCGAAGCGGGGATTTATTGTAATGAGGCAGATTTGATTATCCAAAACTGCGTGATTACAGACAATGATGCCAATGGGATCAATGTTTACAAGGCTTCCCCTTATCTCTTCGATTCTATTATTACTGACAATGCCGCTGTGGGAGTTTATGATTGCAATGAATCCCATATCACCATCGAAGGGTGCATTATTTCAAAGAATGCAGGCAATGGAATCTCATGCAGGAAAAATGCGGCACTGACGGTCAAGAATACATGGATTCATAACAATGGTGGGGAAGGAATAGCCTTTTCCGATGCGGCTTCTGGTTCCGTGATTCGTAACAATACAATTGTCTATAATCAGGGTAAAGGAATCTGGGCAGATGTTACGACTCCTCCTGCCGTAACCAATTGCATCATTTGGGGAAATGAGAACGGAGACATCTCAGGATGTGGAGCAACTTACTCTTGTTTTGATTTGGGATATCAGGGAACTGGAAATATTGATGATGACCCCAACTTTATTGGTGATGCCCCAGATGTTTACAATTATCATCTACGCTATGGCTCTCCCTGCCGGGATGCCGGAATTGGATATTATCCAGAGGAGTATGATATCGACCAGGAGCCACGAGAATATGGTCCCGAAATTGATATGGGGGCAGATGAAATCTACTGCACAGATAATAATTTGAGCGATGATGATGTTTATCACCCCTTGGATTGGAACACAGACGGACTCGTGAATCTGTATGAATACAATTATTTCGCAAGAGCATGGCTGTCTTATGACCCCAATGACCCCGCATTCGACCCAAACGATGTGAGGTATGACCCAAACTTAAGCGAACCTAATTCTCCGTCATTTATCGACCCCAGTCGTTTTGAAGATTGGTATGAATGGAAGTATATATGCAACATTGATACAGATGGAAGCAGTGCGTATCAAATTGATTTAGCAGACCTTGAGTTATTCTGGAATAACTGGACTTGGAAAGCATGTTATCTCAGTTTTGACAGATGGTTTTATACTTTTGGGGAAATAGATGGGGATACTGACGAAATGATGGAATCACAGACAACTGCAAGCACCATGAGTTTCCAATCGGGAATCACACCTATTGCTGTGGAGGACCAACTTCAGAATGCTCAAGAAGTGGTTGAATTTCTTGAAAAATTATGGCTGGAAGATCCGGAAATTCAGTATCAAATTGACACGCAACAGTGGACCGATTTTATGACCCAGATTTACAACTGGAAAGCAACTTTAGAAACACAATATGTTATCGAACAAATAAACTTTGAGTAACAAGGTATAACTCCCTATTAACCTATTAACAACCCTCTCCCGGCTGTAGCCCCCTACTGGATTACAGCCTTTTTTATATTTCCCCCATCAACCTGTCCAGCACCTCCGCCGCCTTCTTTTTATTCGCATTACTCGCCTTGGAGTAAGATTCATCCAACACCCTGATTGTACGTCTTCGGCCTATAGTGGACAGACAGGAGGCATTTATGATCCTTTTAGGATTTCGACACCATCTGATTTAAATTCTATTGGATTTGACTCTAACGGACCTGCAAAATATGCCCGATAATAATGTGCGCAAAATATTGTACGTTATCACCTTCAATAATCGACGGCCAACTGCTGATAGACCCCTGCTTGGGATTACTGGCTTGCCAGAAGCAGACTAAAAGACAAATAAAACGTTTTTCATAGTTGATCTTGTTGTCGCTCTAATGCAATAAAATTAACTAATCCATCACGGCTTTCTTAAATTCCAGCGTGACTTGTCGCTGCGGGGGTCGAATTTGGTCAGCGACGGCGTACTGACGCTCACCGCAGTCAATGCCAGCGGTTCCTTTGAATCAGACTCGGCCATCGGGATAATGCGGTATGTTCCGTCGATTAACTGGTCGATGCGCCACAATTGTTCAGGCTCGCCGGTAAAGGCTGCAACCACTTCAAGCTCGGCATCCTCTGTAGCCGCCAGAGCGCGATCCGTACCGGCTATCGTAATCTTGAAAAAGGGGGAACCGAGATAACCCCCGACATTGGGGACGGGCGTGATAGTCCACTTTTGATGAGCCTGGAGCATATAATCACCCAGACGAAGGCCAACACTGCCGGCCGGCCAATTTACAGACACCGCTGCGACATCCTGATCCGGAATCGGAGTCACTGGCCCGCTGTATCTTCTGCCCATACCTGGGCCGCTTGGGCCGCCGGGACCGCCAGGGCCCGCTCCGCCGCCGGGACCTCTGGGACCCGAAGACATTTGACGGATTCTTCGATTTTCACTGAGCGGTACAGCCTCCACAGCCAGTTCCAGACAATAACCGCTGCGTTCAGACTCGATTGCAAAAGTGCCCCCGGTAAACATGTCCCCGGCAACCGGCCATCCGTTTTTCCAAAGCAACGGACGAATATCAAGAACGCTGCGGCCGCCGCGATCCATGTCGGCTTCGTAGTGGCACGAGAATTTCTGAACGTCATTGCCAAGGTCGATCAGGCCGAAGTGGCCGGGACCGATGAGGCGATTATTGGCGGCCACGACAAGTTTGCCGCCGCCTCGGAGCATGTCAATGCCCATATTGTCAAGGTAAGGGCCGGTCGGTTTCCTGGAACGTCCGACGCGGATATTGTAGGTAGAGTGGGTGCCGCTGCAGCACGTGCCGTGGGTCCCGAAAAGGTAGTACCAGCCGTCTCGATAGATCAGGGCCGTCGCTTCACAGTCGATGGCGATATTGACCGGCTTGTTGCCTTTGACACGCATGCCCGTTTTGGGATCGAGCTGGACAATCCTGATATAGCCAAAGTAAGTCCCGTAGGTGCACCACAGTCTGCCTTTCGGGTCAAGACATAACGAAGGGTCAATGGCGTCACAATCCTCGATGCCGTCACTCGATGCCACTTCAATCGGTTCGGTGTATTTAAAATCAGGGGAATTCGGGTCAAGGGTCTTATTCCACATCGTAAGAATTCTGCCGTTATGTCCACCCCCCAGACCGCCGCCGGTCGCGCCATAGACCACCAGATAACGGTCGCCGATTTTCATGACATCGGGGGCCGCTCCGCCGCCGGGACGTACGGCGCCGCTTCGCCAAGTCCAGCCGTCATTGGATATCAGTCCGCCCCCGCCGGTGCCGAAGGTGTAATACTTGCCGTCGCACTGCACGACTGTCGAGGGATCGTGAATGTAGGGTTCGCCATTCAGGGTCATCGCCGGACAAAACGGCTGCAGTAAAAACAGGCCCCAAACCAATGCTGTTAAATAACATAATTTCATGGAACCTCCTGAAATAATAACAGGCAATTAGAATAGATTAAACCAGACAAAACGAAAGCCCGGACGAATTTACTTCGCGGCCGTTTCAAGATTCACGACGAAATCCTTGATCGGTTCACCCTGCTCATTGATAAAACGAACACAGAAATCGCTTAATCCCGGACCGTTAATGACAGCACCGCGAATAACATTGCGGCCTTTCTGGAGCGTAACGCGTTTGGAAACGCAGTCATCCATCACCATACGCCGATCCCCAAACAGACCCACGGCCTCTGTGCCGTTCAGCCACCACATGGACGCGGAATTGGAACCGACTGCCAAACGGATATTCTCTATCTGACGCGGGCAGTCAATCACAGTCACAGCCCAGAACAGAATTCCGTATGTCGGCTTATTCAAGCCGTAGGCAAAACGAAACAGCTTGACATTGAAGTTGGTACTATCCAGTGCATGCCATGTGAGTTCCATATCGGATACTGTCACTTTGTCGCCGTCACGCGGAACGACGGTAAACTGGTCGGGAAAGTACTCGGTACAGATGGTATTGCGGACATAACTTTCGGTAAACCCGGCATTACTGCGGATGGGCAGCTTGATTGGTTCCAAAAGCAGCCATCGCTGGATGAAACCATCGGCATCCGGCGATTTGACGCCCGATCCGGCCGCCCTGAAGTAGGGTTCAATGCTGCGGCGATCTTCACTGGTTTTGGGACTTTCGGCGGTACTGCCTGATCCGGCTGAACAGCCTTCAAATAACACTATAAAAAGGATGCTGAATATCACGAGTATGATATTGCGACATGTATTCATAACAGACCCTTCACATTACTTTGAAGTTACGCGGGCAAAACAAAACCTATTCTTGTTTGAAAATTGATATATACAATCCATGCCGTACTGTCAAATAATTTAATTAACCGCTGAACTGCAAGTAAAGCGATATAGACTTTGCGCCCCTCGCTGCCGATGCAGTTTGTCCGGTTATGGGTTGCTTGAATAAGACCATAGACAATTATTTTTGTGATTGAAAACGAGGTTTTAGAATGGGCGGTACAGGATTCCAAATTGTGCCCTCCTGTTTGTAAGGCAGGCGCTCTAACCAGCTGAGCCAACCGCCCTAAATAACATAAGTCTTTAGCGGGCAAATAGATACACTATTTTTTAATGCATTTGTCAAGAAGGAAAATCAGAATAAAAAAAAGGGTCCAGCGGTTGTCCAGCGTAAAAGGCAAAAGGACTTTTAAAAGATTTGAGGTGGGCTTTTTTTAAAAAACTATTGAAATAGAACCCTATAATTTTGACTTTGCATACACAAAAGATCTTTAATTTGAATTTTTCTTTCCTCTTCAATTTATTACAGACAATATCTCAGCCAGAACATCCCCAATTCGGCAAGGTCGTCTATATTAACCTGTCCATCGCCGGTCAAGTCCCCCATTTCAGGTGTAGTCTCGGTCTGCCACTCCGCCGCAATATACGCGAACTCTACAAGGTTTACAATTCCATCCGCATTAAGGTCGATCTCGCATATGAGCGGATCATATTGGGAGTAAACCATGTCGTCCAAACGATAATTTTGCTGATTGGTGCCCGTTCCTCCGACTAACCGCACTGAGGTGAAGGGCGTATCTGAGATGAATCCCCAGAATTCACCACTGTAACTGTTGGAAATGAAACCCACATAAGGTAACAAGTCGTCGATGTAAATCAGCAAATAGTTTCCAGAACCGCCGGGGCCGCCTAACGTCCAATTTCCCCCATATCCGATAATCTCAGCGGCAAAACTCCATGTGGTTGCCGGTTCATTCTGACTGGTCGATGCCAAGACATCCTGATAGCATTCCTCGGCAGGGTTGATATGACCTGACTCGGTTGACACAAAACTTACTCCAATGTTCAGTTGGTCGTCAGAAAAATCCTCCGTTACAAATGACCCGCTCAGTGCATTTTCCCATTCTGTCTTGTCGGTGTAAACTGTAATCGCCGCTTCACTTACCGCGGCTATCGAGGACATTAATAGTATTAACGCCACACCCCAAATCCGTAATTTGCACATAAATCACCTTCCTTATCTTGATTATTTTTGATCTTACCCAAAATCCCATCAATTGATATTCTCCATTTATACTCCCCAGAAATACATTTTCCCCGCTTACTGTTAAGGTATTCCAAACCGCAAAAAGTTTCAAAAATTCTTATTTTCTTAAAATTTGGTTTTTCAACCGAACCCGATTTTGTGCTTGCCAAACTATATTCTAACAAATGGGACACACTATTATAACAAATGGCATGTATAGTTCAAATAAGAGTATATAACCAAACGGAGATCGAAAGGATCAGTTATGAGATATGCAAATAAACATATTGAAAAGGGGCAAAGCAGTACGGAGAATTTCAAGTTTCAAAACCGGGGTCGTTTTGGGGAGAATACAGTGACAAAAAAACATGGAAATATCGACATTTCGGTATCGGTTTATTCGAATGGGGATGGAACTTTATACCGCTTCACGAAATACGTTGTAAGAGATTAAAAAGAACCCGAAATCGCATAAGAGGCTGTAAAATAAACTGTGTAAATGGTCATAGATATGTTAACCTTAATTGGAAAAGGGACTTACTATGGCCAAGCAGACAGATGAACAGAAACGGCGTGATGAATTAATTGACGAATTACTCAAGGACTACAAGGGACCGGAGTCGTTTTGGGGTCAATCAGGGCTATTTGCCCAGCTTAAGAAGCGGATTATTGATCGCACCTTGAATGCCGAGATGGATAGCCATCTGGGCTATACCAAACACGATCCCAAGGGTAAAAACAGCGGCAATTCCCGCAACGGCAGGGGTAAAAAGACTGTCGTCGTGGATTCTGACCAGATCGAACTGGAGCCCCCCGGGATCGCAACGGCACGTTTGAACCCCAGTTGCTCCGCAAGCGAGAGAAGTATTTTCAGGGATTTGATGATAAGATTCTGGCCATGTATGGTCGCGGCATGAGTGTCCGGGATATCCAGTCTTCCCTTTTGGATATGTATCAGATCGATGTCTCCGAGGGTCTTATCAGTCAGGCAACCGAAGGGATACTGGAGGAGGTGAAAGCCTGGCAGAATCGTCCCCTGGATAACATTTACCCCATCCTGTTTCTGGATTGCATTGTCGTCAAGAGCCGTGAAGAAGGCCGGGTTTGTAACCGCAGTGTATATCTGGCGTTAGGTGTGACGATGGAGGGTCAGAAAGAACTTCTGGGCATCTGGATAGCCCAGACTGAAGGTGCCAAGTTCTGGCTGGGGGTTATTACCGAGCTTAAAAACCGCGGGATCAAGGATATCTTCATTGCCTGTGTGGATGGTTTAAAGGGCTTTCCCGAGGCGATTGAAAGCGTCTTTCCCGATACCCAGGTCCAGCTTTGCATCGTGCATCTGGTTCGCAATTCGGTCAAATATGTCAACTGGAAAGACCGCAAGCTTATCTGCGAAGATCTAAAGAGCATATATACCTCGGCGACTGAGCAAGAGGCCGAGATGGCTCTGGATGCTTTTGGCAGGAAGTGGGATGCGAAGTACCCGACCATCAGCCAGATGTGGCGAAGGAACTGGCAGCGAGTGTTCCCCTTCTTCGACTATCCTGAAGACATCCGCAAAGTCATTTATACGACCAATGCCATCGAATCGCTGAATCGTTCCCTGCGTAAAATTATCAAGACCAAGGGGGCTTTCCCCAACGATGCGTCCATCCTGAAGATTTTTTACCTGGCCCTGAGCCACATCGCAAAAAAATGGACGATGCCAATTCACACATGGAAGGCTGCATTGAATCAGTTTGCCATCCGGTTTGCCGGACGATTTGAGGTCTAGGAAAAAGGACTCCGCCTTCGGCGGAACTGTTTTATGAGTTTTTTGCGTATGGGCCAAAACAGAAATAAAAAAAGCTCCGGCATCCATAAAACCTGCGGGAGCTTCCTGTCTCGGCATCGTCCTGACGCTCAGGTTGCTCTCCAGCAGAGCCCTATCCTTCAGAACGATATGGACAAATTAATGCGAAGGGGTTATAATGTCAATTGTGAAGTGAAACCGTTAAGGCCATTTACACAGTTAAATGAACAGACCCCGTGATGGCGGTTTTGTAAGTTTACATCGTGGCCTTGTTGCCTTACATCATCGCATTGTCAGCTTACATCGCGGCGATGTTGGTTTACAATGTAGCTTTGTAAGGTTGCATCGTGATATTGTCGGCTTACATTGAGGCATTGCGGCTTTACATTATGGCATTGTAAGGTTACATTGAGCCATTGTCTACTTACAATACGGCATTGTTAGCTTACAATGAGGCGTTGTAAATGGACAAAACGATAGTTCAGTCGTTGTTTTTAAGGCAGTTAGGTTAAAAATTGCTAAACAGACAAAAAGATGAGCCAAAAATCATTAAATAAAAATCTCCACGCAGCCAAGAGCGCCAAAAAGGATGAATTTTACACCCAGCTACCTGATATTGAAAGGGAGCTAAAACACTATACCCGCCATTTCAAAAATAAAGTGGTTCTTTGCAACTGTGACGACCCAAGAATCAGCAACTTCTTCCATTATTTTTCATACAATTTCGAAAAACTCAAACTCAAAAAACTCATTACCACCTGCTACAAAAATCAGGATATGGATTTATTCAGCCGCAATAATTCCGAAAAAGCCATCTATCTGGAATATTACGGCGATAAAAATGGCAACAAAGTCCCAGATCCCGCAGAAATCGGAATTAAGCACCTAAAAGGAGACGGCGATTTCCGAAGCCCAGAGTGTATCGAACTCTTAAAACAGGCCGACATCGTTGTCACCAACCCGCCCTTTTCACTATTTAGAGAATACGTCGCACAGTTGATGGAATACGATAAAAAATTTGTGATCCTTGGAAACAAAAACGCGATTACCTACAAAGAAATTTTCAAGTTGATTAAAGAGAATAAAATCTGGGTTGGAAACACTCCCATGGGTACTGATATTTTGTTCGATGTGCCGGAAGATTTTGCAAAAGAAGTGATTTCGAATAAAAATGAAGGCAGTGGATATAAAATAATAAATGGTGTCGTTAAAGCAAGAGCGCAAGCCGTTTGGTTTACGAATTTAGATATTGATAAACGACACGAGGATTTAATACTCTATAAAAAATACAATCCGGAAGAATATCCAAAATACGATAACTATGATGCAATAAATGTCGATAAGACAAAGGATATCCCCGCCGACTATGACGGGGTTATGGGTGTGCCGATTACATTCCTTGATAAATACAACCCCGACCAATTTGAAATTGTAAAATTTAGAAAAGGAAATGATGATAAGGATTTATCAATTAATGGTAAATATCCATATTTTAGAATTTTAATACGGAAGAAGAAGATTAAGAAATGAAAATAGAACTTAAAGAAATTACAGTCCGCCAGTTGGCGGATGGTTATGCAGACAACGCCGAAGAGGGCGTTGTCGGCTTCGGCGGCAAACTGGATATTCGCCCCCCCTACCAGAGAGAATTTATCTACAAGGATAAACAAAGAGACGCCGTTATCACTACCCTGATAAACGATTTTCCGCTGAATGTGATGTACTGGGCGGTTCGGGAAGATGGCAAATTTGAAATTATAGACGGCCAGCAGCGAACCATTTCCATTTGTCAATATGTCAACGGAGAGTTCTCTTATGAAAAAAGATACTTTCACAATCTCAAAGATGACGAAAAAGAGCAAATCCTAAACTATAAACTGATGGTCTATTTTTGCAGCGGCACAGATAGCGAAAAGCTGGATTGGTTTAGAACCATCAACATCGCCGGCGAAAAACTTACCGATCAGGAACTGCGAAATGCCGTTTATGCCGGTACATGGGTTACCGATGCAAAACGCTATTTCAGCAAAACCGGTTGCCCCGCTTATCAAATCGCAAGCGATTATCTTAATGGTTCACCCATTCGTCAGGAATATCTGGAGACAGCTATTAAATGGATCAGCAATGACCATATTGAAGAATATATGGCGCAGCATCAGCATGACCAAAACGCCGGTGCGCTGTGGCGATATTTTCAGGACGTGATTACTTGGGTAAGCACGACGTTCACAAAAAAAAGAAAATTTATGAAAGGCGTGGATTGGGGAACACTTTATAATACTTACAAAGACAAAACATATGACACAAAAAAAATTGAAGAAGAAACGGCAAGACTTATTCTTGACGATGATGTAACAAAAAAGAGCGGTATCTACCCATATATCCTGACCCGTGATGAAAAATATCTTTCTATTCGTACCTTTTCCGATGCAATGAAACAAAAGGTCTATGAAAGACAAAAGGGGATTTGCGAAGGATGTAAAAAACACTTTGAGATTGAAGAAATGGAAGCCGACCATATTACACCCTGGCGCGAAGGCGGAAAAACAACCGAAGATAATTGCCAAATGCTGTGCAGAGAGTGCAACAGAAGAAAATCGGGAAGATGAAGCAACAGCAATGCAATGGCTCAAAGAACAAACCAAAGACAATGGATAACGATGTGAAAGGAATATAATTTTTGGTAATTATAAACGATTTTGCACTAATTTAGTGACATTTGAGGCTGTAAAATAAACTGTGTAAATGGTCATAGATATGTTAACCTTAATTGGAAAAGGGACTTACTATGGCCAAGCAGACAGATGAACAGAAACGGCGTGTTGAATTAATTGACGAATTACTCAAGGACTACAAGGGACCGGAGTCGTGTTGGGGTCAATCGGGGCCATTTGCCCGGCCGCTGCGGGTCGAAGGGGGAAAACGGCGGGCATAATCAACGGGACTCTGGCCGCCCAAGGCATCGTGTCCGCGGTCATAATTGTATTGCAGCAGCCGGCAGTAAAGACAGCAAGCCCCGCTGCCCAGTTGGGCTCTTATTCAGGAGAAAAATCCTGCTCCAGCATAGTGCTGTCAAAGTGTGTTATGCCCTTTTTTAAACACGCTTTACAAGCTTCAGGGTCCCTTTGAAGCCCCCTATTTTGATGCCGTCCGGGCGGTTTTTATTTACATTCCGTGCGGACTTGTTGTATAATAATGCTGTTTGAAAGCGGAGGGTATGATGCATAAAAACCGTCTATCTTGCTATGTGGGGACGACCCAAAAAAGTCGCTGTGCTGTTTGTTCTATTTTTCTGCTGTTCTTAATCCTTTCTTCTGTCTGCCAACCAGTTTGGGCGAGGAATCCCTACAAAACCAATTTTATGACCGCTTATCCTTCGGCGACCAATTCGATTTTGGATAAGGTAGCCGGAACATCCCACTGCGGCCTGTGTCATTATGCCTTTGGCGGCGGGGGACCGCGAAATCCGTATGGACTGGCTATTGAACCAACCAATAAAAGCGCAGCAGCCATTCTTGCTTTGGGCAATCTGGATTCCGATGGCGATGGTTACAGCAACAATGACGAAATACGGGATTTGGGCCTGCCGCTCTATATCAATACGCCCACGTTTCCGGGATTGACTGCCTCCAATATCAGTCAGGTGACGGGTGTGGTGATTGCAAATATCCAAAACCGTCTGACACCCTCTACCGGAGCCGATACAACGCCGCCTTCTGTGACGGTACTGACTCCCAACGGCGGCCAATCTCTTACCGCCAATACGGAGACTGTGATTGAATGGACTGCGCAGGATGCCGGCGGTATTGCCGCTGTTGTCATTTATCTGTCCTTGGATAACGGAGCGACATTCAGCATCCTTGCTTCCGGCATACCCAATACAGGCACTTATATCTGGTTTCCTGCCAATCGCCCCTCAAACCAAGCTCTTATTCGTATCGAAGTCTCTGACAATGCATTCAACACCGCCTATGACGACAGCGACGCGGTTTTTGCAATTGTCTCGCCTGCCGGCGGCCGTGTTCCGACGACCCTCCGCGATTTTGATATGCCCGGAACCCAGCCGTTTGAAGCGGGTACCCTGAACAATCCATCCAATTGCGCTGCCTGCCACGGCGGCTACAATCCGGCTGTGGAGCCGTACTATAATTGGCAGGGCAGCATGATGGCCCAGGCCTCCTTAGACCCTTTGTTTAAGGCCAATATGGTCATTGCCAATCAGGATGCCCCCGATTCCGGCGATTTATGCCTGCGGTGCCACCTGCCCGCCGGCTGGCTTCAGGGGCGCTCCGTGCCCACCGACGGCAGGGCCATGCTTGAGGCTGACCAAATCGGCGTAGCCTGCGACTTGTGCCATCGCATGCTGGATCCGGTTTACAAGGATGGAATCAGCCCTGTTGAAGATATCGATATTTTGGCACTTCTCGGATTTCCAGCTTCTGAATATGCCCTTGGGATGTATACAGTGGACCCGGCCGGCGGCGCCCGCCGCGGTCCCTTTGTCAATGCCGCTACCGGCCATCCAGTGATTGTTTCTCCATTTCATCAGGAGGCCGCATTCTGCGGGACCTGCCACGATGTAAGCAATCCTGTTTTTGAAAAGGATGGTCAGGGCGGCTATGCACCCAACGCTTGGAACACGACCACGGCTGCCGACAAATTTGGCTCTGTCAATCTGGCCCCCGTTGAACGAACGTACAGTGAATGGCTCAACAGCGCTTACAATACTCCTGCCGGCGTGTTTGCCCCGCAGTTCGGCGGAAACAAGCAGTTTGTGGCGACCTGTCAGGATTGCCATATGCGGGATGTAACCGGACAGGGCTGCAATATGAATCCCCCGGTCCGCAGCGACCTGCCGCTGCACGATATGACCGGCGGAAGCACTTGGCTGCCTTCTCTGCTGCCTGTTCTGTATCCGGGCAAGGTGAATTCGGATGCCGTTGCCAGCGGGGTTGCCCGCGCCCGCTATATGCTTCAAAATGCGGCTCAATTGACCGCAGCACAGCTCAAAGAGACTCTCCGAGTGACGGTGACCAATGAAACCGGCCATAAGCTTCCCACCGGCTATCCTGAGGGCCGGCGTATCTGGATTAATGTCAAATTCTTTGACAAAAACCGCTCCCTGATTAAGGAGTCGGCGGCCTATGATACCAGCACCGGCCAATTAAGCCATGATGACGAAGCAAAAATCTATGAGGTTGAACCGGCTATTGACAGCAGGGTTGCCGCTGCAACGGGTCTTCAAGAGGGCAAATCATTCCATTTCGTTCTTAACAGCACGGTTGCCAAAGATAACCGCATACCGCCGCGCGGCTTTTCCAATGCGGCCTTTGCCCAGTTCGGCGGAAGCCCCGTTGCCTATTCCTACCCTGACGGGCAATACTGGGACGACACACACTATGCTGTACCCCGAAATGCGGTTGCGGCACAAGTAGCCCTGTATTATCAAAGTACCAGCAGGGAATTTGTAGAGTTCCTTCGCGATGAAAACACGTCCAATCCCTCGATTGGCCAGCACATATATAATTTATGGAACGACAACGGCAAGTGTCCGCCGGAACTGATGCAGCAGGTTGAAATACAATTAACCGTGCCGGCTGACTTGGACCGTTCTTTCCATGTAGATTTAGCCGATTTAATCAGTTTGGCCGAGTACTGGCTGGATACGAATTGCAATGTGCCCGAAAACTGCGGCAGGGCAGATATTACAGAGGACGGCAGAGTTGATATCAGCGATTTTGCCGCATTTTCCAGCTATTGGCCTTGGCCGTAAGAGTTCTCCAGCGGCTCGATTTTTTGCCGGCCCGAAGATGACATAAAGCCCTGTGTGGCAGCTTCCGCACAGGGCTGCTGTTATTTTAAAGGGCGGGATTTGTTGTATTGTGTCATTGTGAGTCCATAAATGCTTGAATAAGCACATTCTTTTGGTTTTTGAAAAATTTTTTTATTTTTCCGAAATTCCGGGAATTCTGCGGGAGAAATCAAAGCGGAGAGAGTGTCTTTTCTGTTTATCAACAAGACATATTTGTAGAGCCGGAAAGGCGGAAAATGAATGTGAGTTTTTTGGAGGATTGGAAAGATGAAGAGATTGTGTGTGGTTTTGCTGGTGTTTTCTTTGTCGCTTGCCGCACAGGCAGCACTGGGTCTTGTGGAGGATTTTGAGGCGTTTACCGTTCCCATTAATCCGGATGGACAGCTATGCACAGGCGTATTAGGCGGTTTCTGGGATACGGAGAGCGAAGCGACGGGGAATACCAGCATTGAAGCGAAGGATGGAAGTAATGTCATTCGGTTTATGACAACCAGCGGTACCGGCAGCGTCAGCGGCCGGGGAGTAGCCTTTGCGGGCATTGACAAGCCCATCGAAAACGACTCAAGCGGTACGCTGTTTTTCCGGTTTACTATTCGTACCGATACGCAGGTCGTCCGCAGCTACTTCGGGATGCACACCCGCACCGGCACCAATCCATTAGACAGCACGCGAACAAATAATCCCGCCGGCGCCATTGCGGCCGGATTTGCGGCGCTGGATAACGGACAAGGCGGATACGATATCAAGACAACGGATGGAGCAACTACACTGCTGGCAGGTTTGGCACGCAGTCAATGGTATAATGTCTGGATTGTGGCCGACAATGTCAACGACATCTTTGATCTGTATATCAGTGAAGCGGCAGGTCCGGGCAGCGGAGTGCCGACAGCAACGCCGGATATTGCGTACTTGATTGCCGATGACCTTCCTTTCGGCTTTTCGACAACCAGCGCACTGACGGGCGGGATGTTTGTTTGCCCCGCGGCGACAGACGGGCAGTCATCGAGAACTTACATCGATGACATTTACTGGGAAATTCCCGAGCCGGCGACGCTGACTTTGCTGGGTATCGGCATACTGGGCCTGCTCAGACGCAGATAAAGCCTTCGTTTCATCATCGGCGAACAGTCTGTATTGCATCAGGGAATCCCTGAAGAGGGAGTCCCTGTTTTTTATCTTTGTTCATTTGTGTTTTCCGGCGGCAGACCGATTTCCGGAACGATGACCTCTACCGGTGCGATGCCGGAAAGGGTCTCTTTGAGCTTGGCGGCATCGCCGACCACAACAATCGACAGCCGCTGGGGATCAAGACTGCGGCGGGCCAGCTGGACGCAATCCTGCTTGGTTGCGTTCTTGAGTGTTTTAAAGAGTTTGCGGAAATAGTCCCGTCCGAGCTTCTGCGATTCTATCAGCCATATATCCCGTGCAATGTCCTGCGGCGTTTCCCGCTGAATGACAAAGCTGCCGATAAAGTAGCTCCGCGTGTTGTTAAATTCCTCATCCGTCGGTTCAGCCGTTTGCAGACTGCGAATCTGCTCCAGCAGAACTTGGATGGCCGCGGCGGCGGCGTCGTTTCGGGTGAATGTGGACGCCTCGAATGTCCCGGCCAGATTCTGCGCCCGCCACCCCCCGCGCGCATCATACGTCAAGCCGCGCTGAACACGCAGGTTGTCCATCAGGCGGCTGTGGAAGGCGCCGCCGAAATAATTGCCGGTAATCAGTGCGATAAAATGATCCGGCTGCTGCCGGCGGGTCAATCCCAGCTGGCCGACCTGAATCTGGGCCTGTGCGCTGCCGGGGCGGTCCACAAGGAGAATGCGCGTGCTTTGGGGCGTGGGGACAGCCGGCAGCTCGATGCGTGTTGCAGCCCCTGCCGCACGCCAGCTGCCCAAATACCGCTGGGCCAGCGCCGCCGCCTGCGTTTTTGTTACATCGCCGGCAAAAATCAGCACGGCCTCCTCCGGCCGGGCAAACGACGACCACCATTTCTTCAAATCGTCCGTCCCCAGCTGCTGGAGATCTGCAACGCTGCCCTCCGCTGGGCGGGCATACGGATGCGATCCGAACAGCGCCTGTCGGAAGTACTTATTGGCCAGATACTCCGGCTGCTGCTGGCGGACAGCAAGTTCAGTCATCCGCTGCTGCATCAGCTTGGAAAACTCAGCCGGGTCAAATGCCGGTTCCAAAACCGTCTCGCTCAGCAGGGACATTCCGCGTTCCAGATGCTCCGAAAGGCAGTTCATGCTGACGGTTGCCGTGTCCATTTCTGCCTGTCCTGTCAGCGTAATGCCGTATTGTTCCAAATCTGCTGCCAATTGTCCCTCCGTGCGGCGGGCTGTCCCCCGCGTCAGCATCGCCAGCGTCATGGAAGCCGTACCCGGCTTGTCATCTGTCCAAGCGCCGCTGGTCAGTCCCAGCATAACCGAAACAAAAGGAACCTCATGATTGGGGATAACCCGAATCTCAAGACCGTTGGAAAGCCGTGCCCGCTGGCAGGAAATATCAAATGCGGCGGCCGTTTTGACAACAAGCGGCGGCGTGGCCGGAAAGGATGCCGGACGCTGCAGTCCGGGCCGTCCGGGTGCCGGCGCTGTCAATTCCGGCTCTGCGGTAACGGCAGCTGTTTCATCGTCTTTGCTGGCTCGCTCCATTCCCTGATTCTGCCGGATGATAAACCGCACCCCGCGCTGCGGCGTCAGATACTGTTGTGCTGCCCGCTGAATGTCTTCCTTTGTTACCGACCGTATCTCGGCCATCAGGGTGTTAATCCGGCTGGTGTCGCCGATGGTAACCGCTGCCCGACCGAGCATTGCAGCCTTGCTTTCCACCTCCAGATTGGACGTCACCAGCTCTTTGAGAAGCTGGTTGCGGGCCTTTTCAAGCTCTGCATCGCTGATGCTGCCGGTTCGAACCAGCTCGATTTGCTTGTCCAGAGCATCCAGCAGGCCGTCATAATCCTGTGAATCCGGCTTCAGGGTGGCTTCAGCGGCAAACAATCCGTCCTGCTGGAGATTGTAAGTCCACGTATTGGCCTCCACTGCCGCCTGTGTTTCGGCTACCAGCGTGCGGTAAAGCCGGCTGCTGAAGCCCGTGCCCAGTATCTGCGAGAGAAAATCCAGCACCGTTTCATCGCGGCTGCCGGCCGGCACCGTCCGCCAGACCATCATGACCTGTCCGGCAGGGGCGTTTTCATCGTCAATAACCACCGTCTTGGCTTCCGGCTGCGGCTCCTGCACCGCCACCTGCGGCGGAGTCTGACCGGGGGCAATCCACCCGAAATAGCGCTGGGCCAGCTCTTGGGCATCCTGATGGCGGATAGCGCCGGTAATAATCAGTGTAGCGTTATTGGGTACATAATAGGTCATCCAGAACCGGCGAAGGTCTGCCACACTGGTTGCCCGAAGGTGTGCCAGATTGCCGATGGGTGTCCACCGATACGGATGCACGCTGAACACCGAAGCGACAATTTTCTTAAACACATTGCCGTACGGCTGATTTTGGCGCATCCGAAGCTCTTCCTCGACGACTTTCCGCTCGGTGTCAAAGGCGTTCTGGTCGATTTTCAGAAAACTCATCCGCTCTGCTTCCAGCCACAAAGCCAGCTCAATCTGGTCGGCCGGCAGCGTTTCAAAATAAACGGTCTGGTCGTAGCTTGTATAGGCGTTGCACACGCCGCCTGCCCTGCGAATCAGTTCGAAATGGTCTTTTTCGCTGACCCGGTCAGTGCCTTTGAACATCATATGCTCAAACATATGGGCATACCCCTGCCGGTCGGGTCTTTCATCTTTCGAACCCACCTTGTACCAAACCTGAACCGATACAATCGGACACGAAAAATCCTCTAAGGTAATGACAGTCAGTCCGTTGTCCAGTGTAATTTGCCGATAGTCAAATAGGCCTCCGTTCTGCTCCGGTGCCGGTGCGGCAGTCCTGTTGGCCATCCCCCAGCAAATGCCTGCGGTTAAGGCGGCCAGCAGCATACAAAATACAGAAGTTCGCTTCATAATAAATCTCCAAAACAGTGGTTGATATTGGTATGGCACTTATAGTCGAAATGGACGCGGCTGGTCAAATAAAAAAAGTTGAACAGCAGCCGCTTGTAGGATACCATAACGGCCGTTAATGCCGTTAATAGGGTATGAAAAGTGACTGGCAATCGATAGAAAAGAGCCGTCTTTGGTAAATTCTGCCTCACAAACAGCTGACCAGACATCTGCTGCTGTTCAGCAGCCGGCCCTTGATGCCGGACTGCGAAACGCCTACCAATGGCTGGCCGTGCTTACGATGCTTCTGGACCATCTGGGGTATCTATACGACATAGCAGCCCTCCGCTATGTCGGCCGGCTTTCCATGCCGGCTTATGCGCTTCTTTTTGCCGAGACGATGAGAACCGGCCATGTGCGTCTCCATCGCCTGCTGATTCTGGCAATTGTCAGCCAGCCGCCGGTGATGTACATCTTTGAAGACCCCAAGCTTAATATTATCTTCGGTTTTGCCATCTTTGCCTTTGCGGCATCGGCCGCACAGCAGCGCCGCTGGTTTGCAGCGGCGGCAGGGCTGGCAATGATGTTTATTCCTGTGGCCTACGGCTGGTATCTGTATGTGTCGCTGGCGGTCTTTTACTGGATCGGCCAACCGTGGGCCCAGCGCGGTCTTTTTGCCGCCGCCACAGCCGGCTATGTCGTCTTTACGCATACCCATCCCCGGCAGCTTCTGGCCGCTTTGGTGCCTTTCATCCGCCATATTCGCACCCCGCGTCTTAACAAATATGTTTACCGCTATTTTTACCCCGGCCATCTTTATGTTTTGTCTGTCTTGAATTACTTTATTATCGGCTCCCTGACAACTCCCTTTATCAACCTGCGCTATTCCAGCGAAGTCTTCCGCTGCCAGCAGTTTATCCGCTGGCTTCTGCATATCGTATCCGGCCAATAGCAGGGCGGCTTTATTCGTTCGGAAGCCCCAAAGGCCTCTGGGCACGGGCCTGCCAGTCATAGCCCCCGCCGTCCGACGGGGCTGCATACACCCAGCAGACCGGCTGGGCATCCCGGACAAATCCAGCGTCTTTCAAATCCGTATCTGTCGAAAAAACGGCTTGCCCCGAATCTGTCCGCACATACCGATACAGCCCAACAGCCATCGGATTGGACTGCATAGCCGCCGGATTGTCCGCCGGTGCATAGAAAAGAATATTGCCGCCGGAAGATGCCGAAGTGCTCCATTGGGCGGCTCCCTTTTCCTGCACGGCATAAACGGCTGCCGCCGCCGGGGGTCTGCGGCTGGGCGGATAGGCGTAAAAGGCAACCCGCACGACCTGATGTGTCCGGCCGGCTTGACGGACCTGCTGGGCAAACAGATAGGCGGCATGGCCGCTGCCGTCGTCCAGCTGGTAAACCGCTTCCGGCAGTAGCAGACGCTCATCGGTCAAGTCCAGCCCGTACATTATTTGGTTGTAGTCATAGCGGGGCGTGGCGGCTCTGTCATCTGCCGAAAAGGTAAAGCTGTAGGTGCCTTCAAAGTAGATCATGCTGCCTTTGGCAAAATACGGGTGCTGCTTGGGATTGTAAAAAGAATAGCGGTCGTGGGTGATGATTTTGCGGGCGTATCCCCACGGGCCGACCGGCGTATCCGCTTCGGCATACCAGACCTCGCCCAGATACGAATGGTCTCCGCCGGCCTGATTGCAGATCAGAATCCATTTGTTCCGGCAGGGATTCCAGCAGACATGCCCCCCGTGCGGGACGACCGGCTTGCCGCTTTCGATGTCATACAGCCGCAGCGACTGGTGCTCTTTTTCAAGGGCTTCCTGTGCGGCCTGTCGGGAAGCAAACCGGCCGGCCAGCTGCCCGAACGCAATCCAGCGGCTCGGCAGACCGGCTTCCTGCCCCAGTGCCGTGAAGACTTCATAGCTGTCGGGATTGATGGCGGCTTCCCATTCCGGGCGCAGACGCAGGCGAATCGATGCGGGAAACTGGATGGTACAGTACCACCAGAAGCCTGCATCGGTTTCAACAGCGGCCGCGTGCCCGCTGGTTGAATACGGAAAGGGCGATTGGGCTTCCTGCAAGATGGGTTCAAAGCAGACCGTCTGGTCATTAAAAACCCCCAGACCGTGCAGCGTGATTTCGGCCAAATCTTTATGAAGCCCGAACCGACACAGCATCCGCTGGCCTCCGCCGGCGGTGCGGGCGGTCATGACCCCGTCAATCCAGACCATTCCCGGCTGCGGCAGGGGGAACATCTTTTTACTGAAGCCGTCGTTGTCGATAAAGTAGTTCAGATTGATTCCCTTATCCGGGTCGTCGGCATTCGGACCGGCGATGATGCTCGTAGCGCCGGCGGTTGCAAAGTGGCCTAAGGCATAGCCGATGCGGGCGGTATCGCCCCAAAACCAGTACAGCTTGTTCTGATAGATGCAGTTGTTTGCCGAATCCTGCCCGCAGACCTGACTGTTCAGCAGCGGCTGGCGGATGGGCACATCACGCCCGGCCAGCACGCTGTCGCGGTAAATGCCCTGTCCGGTAATCCGGTACAGACGCTGGGCGATATTAAGCCGCTTGATCCGCAGCAGTTCTGCTGCGGCCGGTTCGGTCTTCAGGACAGCCCCGCGCATTCCGAATCCGTCTGCCGGAAATTCATAGCCCGGGCTGGAAACAAAAAAGAAGACCTTTTGATGCATCAGCCCCGGTTCGTCAAACACGGCAATGCCGCCGCTGTCGGTATAGAGCCGGATGCGGCTGGTGGTTTCGAGCTGAACCATCGGCACGCCCCGGCCGGTCTGCTCATCGACAACCTGAATCACAAACGGACTGCCCCCACGGCAGGGATAAGCCGCCAGTCCAATACCCCAGAGGATTGACCATACCATTCTGCTGACGTCCATCTATTGTCTCCCCAATGTCCAAACCCAACCTGTTCTGCTAAAACGCATCTTTGAGCTTGCGCAAGCGCGCAAATGCCTGCCAATCCGCAGCACGCAGAAACGGATTGAGCCGTTTTTCTTCACCCAGCAGCGACGGTACGGCGGGCAGATTCTGCCGCCTTAAACGGCAGACGGCTGCCAGCTTCTGCCGCAGCTGCCGATTGTCCGGCTCGACCGTCAGCGCAAAGCGGATGTTTTCTTCCGTGTATGCGTGGCCCGGATATACCAGCGTTTCATCCGGCAGGGCTTTGAGTTTCTGTAGCGACTGAAACATCGTCTCCATGTCCGTTTCGAGCACCCGCCCGCAGCCGCAGATAAACAGCGTATCGCCCGTAAACAGCAGCAGCCCGGCTTCTGTCGTTATCAGATAACAGAGGCCTGCGGTGGTATGCCCCGGCGTCTCTATGCATCGAACCGTCAGCCGGCCCAGCTGAAACACATCGCCGTCTGCAGCGGGCCTGTCGAGGCAGGGAATGTGTTCCCGCCCCGGCCCGATGACCAGACAGCCGGTCTGCTTTTTGAGACAGGCGATGCCGCCGGTATGGTCGCTGTGGTGGTGGGTGGCCAGCACAGCCGTCAGTTGCCGCCGGCGGCTGTGTGCCAAAACCGCTTGGGCATCGGACGGGTCAACGGCGGCGGCCGTGTCCTGACCGCAGTCCAGCAGGTAGATGTAATTATCCCCCGCTTCCATCACGGTGACGGGTTCTTGCGGATTCATTGCACTGCAATTGCTCCCGACGGTGTCTGCTTTTTCAAAAGAGCGGGGCCGGTTTCCGCTCATATCCTTTCTGCAGAAGTATACAGCAATTTTGGCGTACTTTAAACTGCTAAAATCTTTGCACTTGGCTTCAACAGCCGCTATAATAATTTCCAGCAGCGCTGAACAAAACGGTTCGTAACGCTCTTTGGCTCATATCAGGAAAGGAGTTAGGCAATGAGTTCAACGGTTCCGGGAATTTGCTGTGCCAACTGCATTTATTATGAGAAAACGGAGGAAAACCACGGCGAATGTCATCGCTACGCGCCGCATCCCAATTCCGCCCAGTATGTTCCCAAAGCCGATTCGGTAGGCCAAATCAAATACGATATCCACTGGCCCAAGGTCTATGACAATAACTGGTGCGGGCAATTCGGCTCGCGCAAAAAAGGCGAGCCTGCAATGCCTGCCGAATAACAACACCGTTAAGCCCCGGCGGTCTGTGCAGATGCCTGCCGGGTTTGCAGGAGCAGCGAATCAATGGACAAACCCATGGTCGGCATTATCGGCGGCACAGGACTGGGCGATGTCTTGGCCGCACGCATCCGGAATCCTGTTTTCAAGGAGCTGGATACGCCGTTCGGCAGCCCCAGCGGGCCTGTCCTTGTCGGCACATTCGGACACAATCAGATTGCCTTTCTGCCGCGCCACGGCAAAGGGCATCGCTTTCATCCCAGCGTCGTGCCCTATGCGGCCAACATCTTTGCCCTCAAGTCGCTGGGCGTAACGGCTCTGATAGCCAGCGGCGCCGTCGGCTCGCTGCGTCAGGAAATCGCCCCCGGCCATCTGGTTCTGCCTGACCAGTTCATCGACAAGACATTCCGCCGGCAGAACACCTTTTTTGACAGCATCGGGGCTGTCCATGTGGAGTTCGACCAGCCCTGCTGCCGGCGGCTTCGGGAAAAGATTATGCTGGCGGCCGCTCATATCGGTTCCGTCACCCACGCCGACGGCACCTATGTCTGCATGGAAGGGCCGCAATTTTCAACGCGGGCTGAATCGCTGATGCACCGTGCTTGGGGCGGCGACCTGATTGGAATGACCGCCTTGCCTGAAGCCAAGCTGGCACGAGAGGCACAAATGTGCTATGCGCTGGTGGCACTGGTCAGCGATTATGACTGCTGGCGGCCGCACCAGCCCGATCAGGACAAGCCCGGTTTGCTGGCCGAGATTATTGCCAACCTCAACCGTGCCGCCGACAATGCCGCTGCGCTGATTGAAAAAACGCTGGAGGTGAATTCCGGCCTCTGCGACCAGTCCTGCCCGTGCCGCAAGTCGCTTCAGTCGGCTGTCTGGACCAATCCCGACGCTGTCAATCCGGCCGCTCGAAAACTCTTGAATCCCTTGTTCGAATAAACCCCTGCATCCTTGCGGCAAGGTCTGTCAAACGAAAACCTCTGCTTGATATTGTCTATCCAAACTGTCCAGATGGTCCCAATTCTGCATGCACTATCTTGCTATCTTCAAAAATC
>ERZ795052.2439-NODE-2439-length-22559-cov-5.210363_pt1 | contig 22559 bp, 22 predicted proteins | sample MGYA00375136_ERZ795052 | MGnify/ENA primary metagenome ERZ795052 (study PRJEB30181, sample SAMN05720156) | activated sludge metagenome | isolation source: Anaerobic digester | place: Japan | collected 2015-05-26 ... | reverse complement strand
AGGAACAGCGGGCGATGCTTTTTGGCTGGCGGATTGTCAAACACGTCAAGTCCAACGCCATCGTCTATGTGGCCGCCGACCGCACGCTCGGCATTGGGGCGGGCCAGATGAGCCGGGTGGACGCCAGCCGCATCGCCGTCTGGAAGGCCAACGAAGCCGGGCTGTCGCTCGAGGGCAGCGTGGTGTGCAGCGACGCCTTCTTTCCGTTCGCGGACGGCCTGATTGCGGCCGCCGAGGCCGGCGCCACCGCGGCCATCCAGCCCGGTGGGTCGGTCCGCGATGCCGAGGTGATCGCGGCCGCCGACGAACGCGGCGTGGCCATGGCGTTCACCGGTGTCCGGCATTTCCGCCATTGACGCCACCGGACAGCCCGCCCGGCCCCTGCGAGCTCGAGTGAAAAGCGGAGGCGCCCTTGCGAGCGCCTCCGCCTCTGCCTCCGCCCCGCCGGAGTGATGTCGGGGCGTCGGTTGAACGGGGCTAGAACTTCAAGACGACGTTGGAGCCGCTCAACTCGACGCTCTGGATGGTGAACGGCAGCGTTGAGCCAATCCGGTAGAAGCGCGCGCTGCCCGAGGCCGGCACGGTTATCGTGCGGGTCGCCGCATCCACCACCGCGCCCGCCTCCGGGGTGTAGGTTCCGTCCACGGTCGCCGCCGAATAGAGCGTGACGGGCACCTGGACGAACAGGAGGTAGTTGAGCATCGTTTTGCGGGCATCCTGTCCGGGCGTTCCCGCCATCACCAGCCGCAGCGTGTTGGTGCCGTCCAGGTACAGCAGGGCCGGCGCGCCCGCCGCATCCAGCAGCGGGGTGTAGTGGTAATTGACGAAGCGCTGGTTGTTGGGAATGACGAACGTGCCCAGTTGGACCGTGGTCTGGTCCGGCTGCGTCGGGTCGCTGGTCACGCGGTGCAGTTCATTGGTCGTTGCGCCAAACGAGGAATACCTCAGATAGACCAAATACAGGCCGGGGTTGAACTTCCGCGTATAATTCAGCCATTCGGTCGGCTCGGTCCGGCAAACCACATACTCCAGCAGGTTCGAGGCCGCAAAACGGCTGCGGATGTTGTCCGAGCCCGGATCAAACTCGGTGGGATGGTTGGCGTCTTCGATGCCGAGCAACCCGCCGCTGAGGGTGCGAACCGCATCGGAGGTGCGGTATTTCGAGAAATTCCAATCCGGCCCGCTATTGCGGTTGGAATAATCAATGCCGGGCGTGCCCAGGGCCTCATAATACCCCACGCCGTATCCGTTGACCGGCCAGCCGTTGGTGTCCAGCCCCGACACGGGGATGGGGTCCAGTTGATACTGGCCGGAGTAGTAATTGTAATCCTCCGCCTCGATGGTTTTGACGCTGGAGGTGAGGAGGAAGGCATCCGAGAAGGTGTCAAACCAGAAGGTGTTGGTGTTGGACTTGGCGCCCGCGACATCGGTCACGACAATCTGAGCGGCATAGACGGTGTTGCTCTTGAGGACCGAGGCCGGGAGACTGCCGCTGATATTGGTGCCGTTGGACGAAAGCACCAACTGGGAGGAGACATCCACGCCGTTCAGCCACATTTTGGTGGCGGCGGCATTGATTTCGTTCGCGCTGAAGGTGTTGGCCGTGAAAGTGACCGGCACGGACGGGTTCACAAAGTTGCTGTAGCGGGCCGCCGGCACGCGCGTCACCACCGAGGGGGTGCCGGGAACCGGGTGCGCCAAAGCCGGCGCCGGCGCCGGATTCGGGTCGTTGGTGCCCACGTAATAATTGTCGAAGGTAATGTCCGCGGTCCCGGAAGTACCCTGGCGGCTGAAAACGAGGAAGCCGCAGGCGCCGGTGCTGTGGTACATGAGCGGGTCGTCCCCTTCGATGGTCACCAGGGGGGTGGTCAGGTCCTGATGATCATAGGCCTGGGCAATGTAGTGGTAACCGTGTCCCTTGAACACCATCCGGTAGGAGCGCCCCGGCTCGAACGTGATTTCCGCCACGGCAATGGTTAGCGTGTCAAATCCAGCGCCAACGATGTTAATCTGGAACTGGCCCTGGCGCCGGTCCGTCGGGTTTTCCCCGTACTGGGACGTATCATAATTGCAGATGACGCCCTGCGCCGTGGCCGGGTTTTGGTTCGGCACCACAATTCCGCCCGAGGCCGCGTCGGTCATGCGCGCGAACATGACCGCGGCTTGATTCTTGGTCGTACCGCCCCAGTTGACGATGTCCATCGCCATGTAAAAGTCGGTATATTCGTTGGTGCGGTACCACATGCCGACCGCCGGAGCGGTGTTCGGCACCGGGTTGGCTTGAATCCGGACGGCCTTGCCCGAGCCGGCCGCGGGGAAGGTGGTGGTGACCAGCGCGGGATTGAGCGAGGACAGAATCCACCCTGCTGCGGCAAACTGGGAGGTGTTCGAGTAGGAATCAAAGTCGTCCGATTGGGCGAACGACTGTGCGGAACCGATTGCCAGCCAACCGGTTGCGGCCAAGGCGGCCCACCGGCCAAACCGGAGGAAACGCCAATTTCGGCTGAGTTGAGGGATCGAGGGATTGTGTTCTGGGGTTTTCATATATGAACCGTACATGGTTAGGTCGCATAAATGCCCACAGCCTGGGTCAAACGTTACCACCCCGGGGTCAGCCTTAATTTAATCAATTACTTTAACTGGTCAAGAATACTTTTGTTCTCCCTAAAAGCCTTGCTTTTGCCCTCCCGGCTCGGGAAAGTTGCCGGGGCGGAGACGTGGCCGACTCCGGCGGCAGCATGAGTGGTGCCCGGGGCAGGCGGGAACCAACAAGAGCCTTGAAGCGGCTCGTCAGGGCCGGAGCACGGGCCGGTGTGGCGAAATGGCAGACGCACAGGACTTAAAATCCTGGGGCCGTAAAAAGCCGTGTGGGTTCGAGTCCCACCACCGGCACCAGCATGGTGCTGGCTTCGAACCGGCGAGGGCGCCCGCCACAAGCGTCCTTTGGTTTGATTTACAACTGCTTGCAGCCGCCCATCCAGGGACAAGTCTCTTTTTGGGGACAACTGGCGCAACCATAGTAGCGGGAGACCAGGGGGAGGACGACGAACGCATTCAGGACGAAGGCGGCGGCGAGGGTCAGGGTCCACCAGGAGAATTGCCGCACCAGCGTGAGGGCGGCCGGGATCAGCGGCAGGAACCAAAGCGGGACAATGACCGGGAGGTGGCGGCGGAATTGCTCGCGGAAGCGCGTCCCGTCGCGCCGGGGTTGGAGTCTGGCAGCGAGCTGGCCGTAACCGCAGGGGCAGAGGCGCGTGCCGTGGAAGTGGCAGTAGGGACACACGAAGATCATGATCCAGAAAGCGCCGGCGATGCCGTAGGCGAAATAAGCCACCGCAGCGAGCCAGGCCCAAGGCTGGACGGGGAGGCCGAGCCAGAGCGCGGCACCGAGGAGAAGCATCAGGAGATAAGGTGCGTTGTCGAGGATTTCCTGGGAGCGCGAAATCGGGGGGAGGGGGCAGTCGTTGGGCATGGGCGGTTTGGGTCAAATTCTGGCGGCAGAGTAACGCGCGCGGCCGGCGGCGTCACTTGAAAAACCGGGAGCGCGGCTGGGGGCTGGGGGCGGGGTGCCCGGGGAACCGACTTGGGGCCGGAGAAAAAGCCAAAACCTGCCGGCGGACCGTCTATTGGCTTGCCACGCCGGCCCGGCGAACCGAACGAGCCGCCCGGGGTTTTTCGGTGGCGCCATTGCGGGCGGCGGAGGCGGCCTGCTCGCGAATGTGCCGGCGAATTTTCCCGACCTGCGTGGCGAGATTCTTCTCCACCACATCGCGCCAGACCAGGCGGCACTCACAGTTTTTGTTGGGGCAGCGCTCCAGAAAATTCAATTGCTTGCGACGCTGCCGAACCAGGGCGTTGAGCCTCTCAAGCTCCTGGGCCAGTTCGGCAACCTGTCGTTTCTTGCTCTTCATCGTAATGAAATCTATGGGAACAGGATAACTCTTCCGGCCGGATTTGTCATTCACTTCGTTGCAGGGCCCGCGGCGGTTGGCCCCTCCGCCGCCAGGCTGGCGGCGGTTTGCCGGAGGGTGTCCCAGGCCCGGGCGACGTGCTCCTCGTCGGTCTGCGTCTGGCCCACGCACAGGCGCAAGGTGTAGCGGCCGTTCAACAGCGTGTGCGTCAGGAACATGGCCCCGCTCCGGTTCACCCGGTCCAGCAGACGGCGGTTGAACTCGTCGCCCGCCTTGTGCGCGAAGCAGACCAGATTCAGCGGCACGGGGGCCAAAAGGAGGAAATCCGGGGACTCGCGAATCCAGGCGGCAAAGCGCTGGGCCAGCTCCACGTGCCGGCGGATGTGATGGCGCAACCCCTCGGCGCCATAATGGCGGATCACAAACCACAACTTGAGGGCGCGAAAGCGGCGGCCCAGTGGAATCTGCCAGTCCCGGTAATCAATCACCCGGCCCGACTCGGACGCCTGGTTGCGCAGGTATTCCGGCAGGATGCTCAGGGTCCGGATCAGCGCCTGGCGGTCGGCCACAAAGAAGCAGTCGCAGTCGAAGTTGGTGAACATCCATTTGTGGGGGTTGAAGCAATAGGAATCGGCAAACTCGAGGCCGGCATGAATCCAGCGGAACTCGGGGCAGACGGCCGCCGTGCCGCTCATGGCGCCGTCCACGTGCAGCCACAAGCCGTGCTGGCGGCAAATGGGGCCAATCCTGGCCAAGGGGTCAAAGCCGTTGGAGGACGTGGTGCCCACGGTTGCGGCGACGAAACACGGTTTCCGGCCTTCGGCCAGGTCCCGCTCGATCTGGCCGGCCAGCCGGTCCGGCCGCAGGGCAAACCGCTCATCCACCTCAATCAACCGCAGGTTCCGGCGGCCGAGCCCGGCAATCTTGACCGCCTTTTCGATCGAAGAATGGGCCTGGGTGGAGGCGTAAGCCACCAGGTTTCCGTCGCATCCCTGCTCGTTGCTTTGAAAGCCCGTGGCTCGCTCGCGGGCGGCCAGCAGCGCACAGAGCGCGGCGCTGGAGGCGCTGTCCTGGATCACGCCGCCGCCTGTTCCGCCCGAGGCGAAATGCGCCGGCAGGCCCAGCAACTCGACCAGCCAGTCCAGCACGCGGGTCTCCAGCTCGGTGCAGGCGGGGCTGGTGGCCCACAGCATGCCCTGGACTCCCAAACCGGCCGCGAGCATTTCGCCGAGAATGGAGGGACCGGAGTTGTTGGCGGGGAAGTAGCCGAAAAAATGGGGGGATTGCCAGTGCGTGATGCCCGGCAGGATCAGGTTCTCGAAGTCCTCCAGCAGGGCGCGGAACGGTTCGCCCCGCTCCGGCGCCGTGCGCGGCAGGCGGGCCAGAATCCGGCCCGGTTCAACCTGGGCCGTCACCGGCAGCGAATCCACGCGCCGCTGATAGGCCGCGATCCAGTCCACCACGGCGTGGCCCCAAACGCGGAACTCCTCCGGGCTCATGTGATAATGGGTCGGCTGTGCCATAGGCGGTCGAGGCTAGGAAAAAGGCGCTCCTTGGCGAGCAGAATCCCGCGGCATCGGGCTGGAACGCGGCGGTTGGGGCCGCTGGGGTCCCGGGGAATCCCTTGGGCTTTTTCCAGCAAGCCCCCGAATTGAGGGGCGCGGCAACCGCGGGCAAGGTTGAGGCGGCTTATGAAAATGTTGTTCTTCTCGTCGGATGAGATGGAGGTCAAGACCGCAAGCCAGAAATTCGCCACCGCCGGAATTCCCTGTGAAGTCCGCACCACCCCTCTCACGCGGGCGGAGCCGCCGGACCGGGTGTCGGCCGAGTTATGGATTCGCAATGACAAGGACTGTCACCGCGCCTTGATGCTGTGCGTTGAGCTGGGCATCGGCTTCTCGCGCCGGTCCCACCGCCCGACGCTTCTCGACGACGACTTCGAGCCCGCCGAATCGCTGGCGGCGGAAATGGACTGAGCCGCCTGGCTTGACCGGGCCATCGGGCACCCCGAGAATCGGCGCACCGATGAATCCCCGCGAACTGTCGGGTGACGTAACCCGGGTTCTCCCTCAGCGTTTGAGCTTCGCCACCTCGGCACTCATCTCCTTGAGGTGAACCTCCGCGTCGGGCGAATCGGTCACATGAAGAATCCGGCCATCCTTCCCGATCAGGAAACTCACCCGCCGCGCCCGATTCTGCCCCGCCACGCGGACCCCAAAGGCATCGGCAATTTTTCCTTCCGGGTCCGCCAGGAGGGTGAAATTGAGCTGATGTTTTTGACGAAACAGCCGATGGCTCTCTGCCGTATCAAAACTGACCCCGGCCACCTCGACGCCGGCTGACTTCAGCTCCCCCATCCGATCGCGCAGGCCGCAGGCCTGCTTGGTGCATCCCGGGGTGTCATCCTTGGGATAGAAATACAGGAGCACCGCCTGCTTGCCGGCGAAGGTCCGCAAGTTCCACGCGACTCCATCCTGGTCCTTGCCTTCGACCTCGGGAGCCTGGTCCCCCGCTTTCAGGGTTGGCTGGCCCGCGGCGCCTGCCGCGCCCGCCAGGGCCAAGACCGCCAGCCCTGCCATCACCAGGGCAAAAAATCGGGTCCTCATTGCAGATTCTTTTTTACACTCAGGTAGCCCACCCCCGCCCCGGTGTCAAATGCCCCTGCCCCGTCCTGCGCCGCGGTCGGGTTGTCCGGGCGCGCGCCGGGGCGCTTCCCGTGAGGTGGCGGAAACTCAGGCGCCCGGCACCGTTGGCGCCGGCGCGGCTTTCGGGGAAGCGGCCGCCCGCACGAGGGGCCGGCGGCGGAATTTGTTTTGGATGAGCAGGCGCCAGACCATGAAGAAGGCTTCGCGAATGATGTGGCCGGACATCTTGGAATGCCCCTGGAAGCGGTCGGTGAAAATGATCGGCACTTCGACGATGCGCATCCCTTGACGCCACAACTTGTGGGTCATTTCGATCTGGAAGCTGTACCCGTTGGAATGAACCGCCTCGAGATCGAGCGCCTGGAGGGCGCGCCGGCGGAAGCACTTGTAGCCGCCGGTCGGGTCGGTAAACGGCATGCCGGTCACGGTCTGCACATACTTGGCGGCGCCCTTGCTGAGCATGAGCCGGCTCAAGGGCCAGTTGATGATGCGGATGCCGTTGAGATAACGCGAGCCCAGGACCAGGTCGGCCTCTTTGGCCGCCTCGAGAAACATGGGGATGTCGTCCGGGTTGTGGGACAGGTCGCCGTCCAGTTCGAACACGAACTCGTAGCCGTGCTCCAAGGCCCACTTGAAGCCCGCGATATAGGCGCGGCCCAGTCCGCCTTTCTCCTGCCGATGGAGCACGTGGATAGAGGGGTGGCGTGACGCCCACTCGTCCGCCAGTTTGCCCGTGCCGTCGGGTGAATTGTCATCCACCACCAGCAGGTCCACCGGGGTCGGCAGCGCCAGCAGCCGCTTACAAAGCGCGGGCAGGTTCTCCCGCTCGTTGTAGGTCGGCACCACGACCAGTGTCTTGTTCATGCAAGCGTCCAAGCCCAAAGATACTTACCCGCTCTGGAGCCGGAAAACAAGCCGGGATCGGGAGGAATTTGCGCCCGGCCGCCGCCCCGTCCCGGGCCGCGGAGTGCGCAGCGCGGCGCAGACCTCGCTGCGACTGGGGCCGCGAGCCAGGGAGCGGAGGGTTTCGCGCTTGTCCCACCCGGGCGAAATGTTAGGAATGGGCCATGGCGCCGCGCCGGTTCGAGCCCTACACCACGCTGAAGCCGTTTGAAAAGCTGTTTCAAACCGGTCTTCCGATCCTCATGTACCACAAGCTCGGCCCCCGGCCGCGGGGAGCGCGGCTGAAAGGACTCTACGTAAGCGAGGACCTGTTTGGGCGGCAATTGGCCGAGCTGCACGAGGCCGGGTTTCGCAGCGTGTTATTGCCGGGCAGCGGGCACCCAGCGGTGGGGGGGCCGCGGCGGATCGTGCTGACGTTTGACGATGGGTGCTGCAATGTGCTGGAATTCGGCTTGCGCCTGCTGGCGCGCCACCAGTTCCAGGCGATCCAGTTTCTGGTCGCCGGGAGGCTGGGGGGGACCAATGACTGGGACCTGGCCCAAGGGGAAGTGCCCGTGGCATTGATGGACCGGAATCAGGTGCGGGAATGGCTGGCCGCCGGGCACCAGATTGGGTCCCATACCGTGCATCACCCGTGGTTAACGCGCCTGAGTCCGGACTGGGCCCGGGAGGAGATCACGGCCAGCAAGAAGATGCTGGAGGACACGTTTGGCGTGCCGATTGAGCATTTCTGTTATCCGTATGGGGATTGGAATCCGCGGGTGCGGGACCTGGTGGCCGAGGCGGGCTACCACACTGCTTGCACGACCGAGGCGGGCATCAACCTGCCGGAGACCGACCGGTTCGCCCTCAAGCGGTTCACCGCGCGCTACCCGTCGCGCAATCTCAAGGCCGTTTGGGCCCGGTTGCGGCGCCGCGTGAGCGGAGTTTGAGCGAGGGGCCGGGCTTGGTGCCGATGAAGGCGTAGCGGGCGTGGGTGATGCCGTTGACCGCCTGGTCGAGGTAGTATTTCAGTCCGCTGGAGAGGGCGACGCGCCGGACCTCCAGGGGCAGGGCCGCCTGTTTGAAGAACTCGCGGAAGTGGCTGAGGCTGTGAAAGCGCTCGTTCACACCGGTGGCGACCAGTTTTTCAATCATGCTCGCCCGGGACTTGAGTTTCACCAAGGGCCAGACCGGCTCGCGGATGGCGATGAAGCGGCCGCCGGGCTTGAGCACCCGTTTGGCCTCGCGCAGGACCTGGACGATGTTCGCGGCGTGCTGCAGCACGGCGGAACAGACCACAAAATCGAAGTGGTTGTCGGGGAACTGGAGGGCGTGGAAATCGGCGGGCATGCGGGTGATTTTGGCGGTATGGGCGCCCAGCAAGCGGAAGACCTGGGGCGCCTCCTCCTTGAGGAGCTTGGGCGACAGGTCGGTGGTGATGATTTCGACGACCTTGGGGAGTTTGGACAGTTCGGCGCTCAGCCAGGCGCCGCCGGCGCCGATTTCAAGAATGCGGCCGCTGAATTCCACGCCGCATTTCCGCGTCAGGAAGGGCACGAAGCGGGGCAGCTCGTCCTTGAGCGTCCGCATCCATTCCTCGGGGTCGGCGGGCTGGCCCTTGAGGCGGCCACTGGCATCGCGCAACGCCGGCATGCGCTCGTGCGTGTAGCGGGAGTGGTATCCCTTCTTCTCGACGTATTTGGATTCGTGGCTGTTCACGGCACTTTAGAAGGCCAGCATAACCGATGCGGCCGCGTCTGGCTAGCCACCGGCGCGGCTTTTGCCTGCGGGCGCCAGGGCCAGCCAAAGCCACCCCGCCAGAAAACTCACCCCGCCCACCGGCGTGATGGCGCCCAGCCACCGGAGATTGGTCACGGCCAGAAGGTAAAGCGAGCCCGAAAACACCACGATGCCCGCGAGAAAGCAGCACCACGGCCCCACCCGCAGCGGACTGCGAGCGGCAAGAAGAACCAACATCAGAGCATGGACAAAATGGTAGAGGACGGCCTTTTCCCAAATTTCGGTTGTGCCGTGGGCGGACAAGGTTTCCTTGAGTCCGTGCGCCCCGAAAGCGCCGAGGGCAACGGCCAGAAACCCGGCCAGGGCCGCCCCGCGCATCGCCGCCGCATTGCTCATGAGGGTGTCGTGTTCAGGCGGCTTTCTCGCGCGGACTGACCCGGAGGCCGAACTTTTCGGGGGCGCTGGCAAAGGACAAGACCCCCTTGTCGGCGGTGACGCCGCGGAAGGGGTCGTTGCGGATGAGGAGGTTTCCGTCAATGTCGAGGTAATCGCACAGTTCGGCCAGGTGGGCGGCGGCGCTGATGAGGATGCTGCTTTCGATCATGCACCCGATCATGGTTTTCAGGCCGGCTTTGCGGGCGGCTTTGAGGGCGTCGAAGCCGCCGCTGACGCCGCCGCTCTTCACGAGCTTGACGTTGATGCCGTGAAAACATTCGGCGGCCGTTTCGATGTCCTTGGCGGTGTGATAGGACTCGTCGCCAAAGATCGGCAGGGGGGACCGTTCCTTGAGCCAGACCCAGTCTTTGACGGGGGTGGAGGCTGGCATCGGCTGTTCGACGAACTGGATGTGACCATCCGCGGCGAGCCACTGAATCATCTCGAGGGCCTGCTCGCGGGTTTTCCAGCCTTCGTTGGCATCCACGCGGACCGGTTTGGCGGGGGCGACCTCGCGCAACGCGGCCATGTTGGCCTTGTCGTCGGGGACGCCGACCTTCATTTTGAGGACAGGGTAGGCTTCGGCCTCCTGGACCTTGCGGCGGATGACCTCGGGCTTGTCTATGCCGATGGTGAAGGAGGTGATGTGGTGCCGCTCGCGGAAGCCGAGGCCGAGGTAATCGTACAAGGGCTGGCGCGCCCGTTTGGCGGCGCCATCGAGGAGGGCGAGGTTGAGGGCGCATTTGGCGGAGGCATCGCCGGGCGACACGGTCTCGAGGTATTCCATGCTGCCGGGCACATCGCTGAAGGAGAGCCCGCGCGGGTCCACCTTCCGCAGGAAGGCCTGGACGGATTCGACGGTTTCGCGGTAGCGCGTGGTGGGGGCGGCTTCGCCCCGGCCCACGGTGCCGTCGGCCGCCGTCAACTCGACCAACACCGCGTTGAAGACGTCGGTGCCGCTGGCCCGCGCAATGGTCCAGGTGTGCACCAGTTGGAGGTCCATCTGCCGGAAGGTCAATTTCATGACTGTAACAAAAGCCGAAAACGGCGGGACAAGCAACACCGATATGGCGGGGGGATGGGAAGGCATGGCGTTTCGGCCCGGCCGCCGGGTCACCGAGCCGGACGTGGGAGCATGGTGGACCAACCCTGGTTTGGGCCTCCGCCAGGGTCCCGGACCGATCAGGCGGCCGGAATCAGGCGTTCGTAATCCTCCAGTTTGCCGTCGTCCAGACAGCATTGGATGATCTGCCTGCCGAGCGGGTCGAGGTCCGGGTCCTGGAAGTCGGCCAGGCATTTGTGGAAGAAGGCGCGCAGGATGGCGGCGCCGTGGTCGTAGGCTGCTTCGCCGACTTCGGGCTGGACTTCGACTTGCAGGAACCAACTGCCGACCATGCGGCCTTCGACCTGGAGCTGGCGGGGGGTGTAGCCGAGAAGGGGACAGCGGGCCGGACGGAGTTGATCGGGGCGGAATTTGGCCACGCCGCGGCGGGCGAGGTATTCGCGGGCGACCCACTGGGGCATGAAGCTGACGCGCCAGGCGCCGACGTGCTGGTTGGGGCAGAGGATGTTGCGGACGCGGGTGTTTTCGGCGAACTGGCGGAGGAGCAGATTGGCATGCTCGACGCGGCGGCCGGTGGCAAAGGGCCAGTAGGAACCCACCCCTTCGCTGGTCATCCCCTCGGTGTCCACGATGCTGGGATTGGCATGCCCGCGGGGTGAGACCAGCCGCCACAACCAGGCCAGCGCCGGGGGCAGGATGTGAAACAGGCCGAGGATGCCGTAGGTGGGTTTTTCCCGAGTGCAGGGCGGGGTTCGGACCCCGAAGCTGCGAATGTCCACGGTGACCGAGCCTTCGACGACGCCGGGGAAGACTTTTCGGGGGATGATCACGCGGGGGTTGGGGCAGGGCTTGCCCGGGGCATCCTGGATGTGTTCCCAGATCATGGCGCGACTGCGCGGCACGGCGTCAATGTTGAGATAGAGCAGCGGGACGGGCGGTTCGGCGGCGAGCTTTTCGAGGTGAACGTCGGTGCCATAGTGCTCGATGTGGTTGACGCGGACGAACCAGGCGTTTTCGGCGTCGGTCAGAACGAGTTTGCCCTGGCCATTCTGCAACGAGGGGTGGCAGAGGGCCATGTCGTCGGTGACAGCGTGCAATTCGCAACTGCGCGGGATTTCGAGGTAACGGCGTTCGCCGGTGACGACGTTTTCGCCCAGCAGGAGGCGACCGTCGGGCTCGCGATGGGCCTGTTCGAGCATTTCGCTTTTGCCGCCGCCGCTGGCGCCTTCGTGCATGATGGTGACGACGTTGTCGTAGGGGGTGATGACCTGGACGGTCGAGCAATGATTGGTGACCCAGCCCTCGCGTTCGCCGAGGCCCAGAAGCACGCCGTAGATGCCTTTTTTGGCGCTGGGTCCCGGATAGAGGTTGTAGGAAAACAGCTCGTGCAAGCCGTCGCGGCGGTTGTGCACCACGATTTGCTTTCCCTGGAAATGCGTGTGCCGGAAGGGGGGCGCGACGTAAATGATGGCCCGGGGGAGGAAGTCCGGGGCGAGCTCGTCGCCGGGGAGGATGCCCTGGAGCATGGCCAATCCAAGGGCAAAGAAGCCCGCATTGGCGGGTGCGATGACCAGCGCGTCCATGCCCAGGCCCGCGCCGCCGGCGATGAAGCCAAACATGGCCAGCTCCTGGCTTTTGAGCCACTCGAAAGTTTGCTCGCGCAACGGCGAGAAATCGGTTCCAAAGCGCTGCCGGAACGATTCCTTGTCGGTGGGCAGGCCGTCTCCGATGACCATGCAATCCGGGTCGCGGCGGCGCATGTAGGGCTCGGTATAATTGGCCGCGACTCCGTTCCGGACGCGGGCCACCGTGGCTTCGAGGACGCGCCCCTTGCCCGGGACGTCGTAAGCGACTTCGAAATAGTCCGAGCCGGGGCCGCCGCAGGCCAGGTCAATCAGCTCGTCGGTGGTGTTGACGAGGGTCAGCTTTTTGCAGTGGGCCAGGATTTCCGCGGCTTCCGCCGGCGGATGGTATTTGTTGATCATTTGATTCAGGGGTCTATCCATAAATTCTCATTTGCGTTAAGGGTTGTCCGGAGGGCGGACGGGCGCCCGGGTCCGGCGCCGGTTCAGGTTCGCCGTCCGGCCCGGGCTGCCGGCTGGGGCTTGCCCCCGCAGGAGGCTCCGCCCCGGTCCGCCTTCGGCGGGGCGTGCGCTTCGATTTGCTGGCGGAGACGGCGGATGACTTTCTCCCAGGCGGGCAGCCAGTCGTGGTCGCGGGCGGCCGCGCGGAAGCCCGGGCCGTCAGCCGCCACCGCAGCGATGACCTGGTAGGGCGGGGTGGCGTCGGGTTGGTGTTCCAGAGCGACCTGCGCGGAGAGCAGCGGGATCAGGGAATGCAAAGCTTCCAAGTCCCCGGTCATCCGCCGGCGCGCCGGCTCGTCGCCGTTCAGGCCGCGAAATTGAAATTGAATCGTCATCGGGCGCCCGGTTTCGGGTCAGGCAATGCGTTCCAACAGCTCGTAATCCACCAACGCGTAGCCGGGCTGTCCATCGGGCCGCAACAGGAGGGTGCCGTCGGGGCGGAGCCGCAAGAGGACGTGTTCCGGTTTGATGTCGAGCATGCGGAATCCGTGGTCCTCGAGCTCGGCGATGGCCAGGCGGGTGACGCGGGTCAGGAGGCGGTCGCGGCTCGGGCCCTGCAACTGGAGGGCGGCGGCCGTTTGGACCGCGTTCTGGCCGTCAATCCAGCCGTAAAGGAGGATGTACTGCCGGCGGGGATCAATTTTCAGCCCGGGATGCCGCGCCTGCTTCGCGGCGATTTTCTGCTCCTGCCGTCCGGTCTGCCAGAGCTCGAAGCGGCCCGGGGGCACATAAATGGCGAGGGGCTTTTTGGTCAACAGGCGGCCCGGGCGGGTCCGGCCGCGGGAGTTTCGAAGCTCGGTCAGGAGGGCAAATTCCTCGAAGGGGCTGTTGAATTCCGCATGGGGGTGGCGGCATATCGTGAGCGTGTCCAGGGGCACTTCGAGTCCCACGCGGCTGAAACGCACCACCAAGTCGAGGGCCCGCCCGGCCAGCGGGCGGGTGGCCACGCGATAGATGGTGCTGGTGCCGGCGAGGCGTTCGCGGTGGGCATCGAACCATTCCGGGGCAAACCAATTTGCCGGGTCCAGGTGTGCGTGAAAAGGCAGACCCCAGGAGGTGAGATACAAATCCCCGCCGAGCGACGGCCGAACCCGCCAGTAATCCACCCCCAACACGCGGAGCGGGGCGCGCCCGGGTCCCGGCCGGAGCTTGCCGCCGGCTTTGGGGGCCGGGCCGCGCGCCGGCGCGGGCGGAAGCGCAGAGGCTCCCGGACGCCCCGGGGGGGCGGGAGATTCGCGGCGGAGCCGGCGGGCGCTTTGAGCGGCGCCGGTCCCGAAGGGTTCGGCGATCATTTTCATCGTCAGCGGCAATGTGGCGGGTGAATCGCCTTTTAGGCCAATACGATTTTTGGATTGCTTTATTAGGATAAAGCTAATATGGTCGGCGGCGTGGAATTTCTGAACTATCATCACCTCCGGTATTTCTGGGTGGCGGCCAAGGAGGGGGGGCTGACGCGGGCCGCCGAAAAGCTGCGGGTGTCGCAGCCGAGCATCTGCACCCAGATTCAGGCGCTCGAGCGGGCGCTGGGGGAGAAGTTGCTCCGGCGGACGCCGCGCGGGCTGACGCTGACGGAGGCGGGGCAGAAGGTGTTCAGTTTTGCGGAGGAAATTTTTTCGCTGGGGGAGGACCTGATGAACACGATGCGGCAGCGTCCGAGCGCGCGGCCGTTGCGGGTGGCGGTGGGGATCGCCGACTCGTTGCCGAAGCTGCTCACGTATCAAATGCTCAAGCCCATTTTCCACCTGCCGCAGCCCATCCAGGCGGCGTGCTGCGAAGGGAAGGTGCCGGACCTGCTGGGGCAGTTGGCGACCTACCGGCTGGACATTGTGCTTTCGGACGAGCCGGCGCCGGCCTCGGGGAATCTCAAGACGTTCAACCATCTGCTGGGGGAGTGCGGCGTGTCGTTTTGCGCGGAGCCCAAACTGGCCGCCCGGCTCAAGCGGCGCTTTCCCCGCTCGCTGCACGAGGCCCCTGCCCTGCTGCCCAGTCCCAATTCCGCCCTCCGGCGCTCGCTCGAAAAATGGTTCGGCGAACAACAGGTCGCTCCGCGTTTGGTGGCGGAATTCGACGACGCCGCGCTGGTGAAAGTGGCGGCCACGCACGGGCTCGGGTTTTTTGCCCTGCCCACCCTGGTCGCGCATGATGCGGTCAGCCGGTATGGAGTGAAGGTCATTGGCCAGGCCCGGGGCTGCCGCCAGCAGTTTTTCGCCATCAGCGCCGAACGGCGGCTGACCCACCCGGCGGTGGTGGCCATCACCGCCCAGGCGCAGTCCGTTCTGGGATGAACGGGGGAGCGCAAGGGCGCGGGGTTCCCGCGCCACCGGGCGGGGGGCCCGGGCGCGATTTCAGCCGGAGGCGGAGGCGGGGGCCTGGGATGAGGGGGGCCGGGCAACGCGCAGAACCAGGAGGCCGCCGAGGACGAAAAGCACCGCGCTATAAGCGAAGGCTGCGCCGGTTCCGGCCAGGGTCCACAACCAACCGACCACGGCGCTGGAGACAAAGTCGCCCAAACCGTTGACGGTGGCGAGCGTGCCAAAGGCCATGCCGTGCTGGGCCTCGGGCACGAGCTCGGCGCAGAACGAATCCTCGAGGGTTTCCTCCAGCCCGACATAGACACCGCCGACGAGGAAAATCAACGCAAGCGTCCAGACCGTGAGGGGGAGGAAGATGACGGCCAGGGCCATGAGGGCGGCGAGAAAATAGCCGCCGGCCAGAAGGAAGCCTTTGTTCAGGTGGTCGGCCAGCCAGCCTGCCGCCATGGAGAAGCCGGCATAGAACACGTTGTGGAGGAGGTAGAGGGCGGTGGCGATGGTGGCGGCTTTCGCGGGGCCGAGGACCGGCGTGAGCTTCACCGTGGCCAGCAGAATGAGCAGGGTGTGGGCGAAATCGCCCATGCCAAACAGGCCGACGGCGAGGAGAAACCGGCGGTAGCGGGGCGGCAAGGCGCGCAGGCTGTCACCGAAGGAGACGTGGGCGACGGGTTTGCGTTCGCGTTCCTGAACGGCGAAAGTGATGAGGGCGGCGGCGAGGAGGCCCGGCACCAGGGTCAAGGCAAAGAGAGTCGGATAATGATGGTTGACCAGTTGGAGCAGGAGGAGGGCGGAGGCGGGGCCGACAATCGCCCCGAGGGTGTCCAGCATGCGTTCGAAACCGAAGGCGCGGCCGTAGGTTTGGGGCGTTACGGAGGCGGCCAGCAACGCTTTGCGAATGGGGGTGCGGACGCCGCGTCCCAGCCAGGCCGTGGCGCGGGCCAACAGGACGTGCCAGGGGGCGGCAGCCAGACCGAAGGAGGCCGTGCCCAAGGCGGTCACGAGATAGCCTGCAACGGCAATGGGCTTCCGGCGGCGGAGCCGGTCGGTGTAATAACCCGAGGCCAGTTTGGCGAAGCTGGAGAGACCGTCGGACACGCCTTCGATCATTCCCAGCCACGCGGCGGCGACGCCCAGGGTGGCGAGAAAGGCGGGGAGGACGGTGGTGGCGATTTCGTGGGACCAATCGCTGAAGAGGGAGGCCAGTCCGATGCCCAGGACGGTGCGGTTGAGCCAGCGCGGCCTGGTGGCGGGGGGAGTCGTCTTCATGCGTCCACTATGGCAGGAGGAGCAAGCGTTGTTCCAGGTCGTCGCGGAGCGCCTTGAGGCGGGGGGCTTTGACGGGGGAATTGGCGGCGAGCTGCTCGAGGGTGGCGATTTCGTCGGCTGCCTGGTCCTCGGCCTGACGGATGAGGTGAGCGATGCCGGCGGCGACCCGGTCGCGCCATTCCGCGGCAAGGCGGGAGATGTTTTTCTCGACCTCGTAACGCGCCTTGCGCAGGAGGACTCGCTCGACGGGCCGGCGGAAGAGCGTGAGCGGCACGAGGTGGCCGAGGGTGGTGAAAGCCACGTCGAAGGCGAAGGCGACATCCACAGGGGGAGTCTCGGGTTCGTCCACCTCGAGGGCGAACTCGCGGGGGAGGAGGGGGACCCCGAGGGCGCGCCGGGCGTGGCCGGCGAGCCGGTCATGAAACGCATCGAGGGTTCGTTTCAGATGGCGCTGGGTCGTGCGCAGGGGGGTGCAAAACATCGCGCGCTGGCTCCGCGAGACTTCCGACAATTCGCGGTTGAGGAAGGTGCGGAGCCACTCGCGCCAGGCTTCCACCAGACGCGGCAGACGCAGGCGCCAGCGGGGAAACTGCGCGCGCAGTTCCCCCGTCACGCGGGTTTGCAGGTTGTCCTGGATGGGAAGCAACTGGGCGAGGAACCAATCCAGGGCCTGGGCAGACCATTCGCGCGCGAGCACCTGAAATTCGGCGCGGAGCAAGTCGAACTGCCGCCGCTCCTCGGCGAGGCTCTCCTGGAGGGCCTGGCGGGCGGAATCTTCCTGGGTGGCGGCGGCCAGGGCGACGTCGAGGTAGTTCAGAGTCTGCCGGGCGAGGGAGACCAGCTTGTGGCGGGCAATCTCGCGGACTGCCCGGTCGCGGCCGCCAATCAACGGGAGGAATAATTCGCGCTGGAGTTGTTCTTTGAGCGCGTGTTCTTCCGGTCGAATCGAGTAGAAAAAGACCGGCCAGCCGCCATTGGGGCCGGAGGGGTTTACGTTGCCCTTCGCGTCGTCGGGCCCTGGGGGGATGCCGTTGGCGTGGCCGTTCCCGCCGGGAGCCGGGGGCGCCTGTCCGTTGCTGCCGTTGCGGCCGAATCGCTGGGTCAACTGGTCGCGTACAAACGCGAGGACCTCGTGGCGCTGCGGAGCCGTCAACAGGTCGGCTTTGGTGAGGAGGACGACGATTTTCGGCGTGTGACGGCGCAATTCGTCGAGGAAGGCGAGGTCACGCTCGGACAGCGGCGCGTCGGCGCTCACGGCCAGCAGGGCGGCGCCCACATTGGGGAGCCAGTTCAAGGTGGCCTCCGTGTTATGGGCGAACGCGCTGCCGATGCCCGGGGTGTCCACGAACTCGAGCGGGGCCAGCGGTTGAAGGCTGGGCAAATCCATGGTCACGCCGGCGACCCCCTTGCGGTTTTTCGGATTTTGCGCCTCGGCGACGTACAAATGGATTTCGTCCAACGCGATGATTTTGCGGGCGCCATCGAGAAATTCCACCTCCGCCCGCTCCTGGGGTCCGTAGCGCAGGCGGGTGATGACCGCCGTGAGCGGCACGACCCCGATGGGCAGGACGTCGCGGCCGGCCAGATGGTTGAGGAAGGAGCTTTTGCCGGCCTTGAAGCGGCCGAACACGGCCACGTCAATGCTTTCGCCCCCGGCGGCCTGGCGGCGGCAGGCGGCGAGTTGGGGGCGCAGGCTGGCAAGCTGCAGTTCATCGGCCACGCCCGCGACCCGGTCCAGGATTCCCTCCGCCGGCATCATGTGAGGGCCTCCGGTTGGCGGGTTTCCTGGCCGCGGTCAGGGGTGGGGTCCGGGCGGGGCAGGTTGAGGCGGTGTTTGCGGGTGCAGGCGTCAAAGAGCTCGGCGGGGGTGAGGTCCAGGTCCTGGGCCAGGTTGAGCTCGGATTCCCAGAGCGGAACCGGGCTGGTCTCGGTCAGGTAATGGTAGAGGGGGTCGGAGGGGACGGCGTGGCAGGCCTGGCAGACGGCGGAATCCAGGAGGAAACGCTGGACGGGCTGGAGGCCGGCCAGGAATTGCTTCATTTGGGGTGTGAACAGCGGCAGCGTGGCCTGCTGGGTGGCCACGGCGAGGGCTTGGCAGGCGGCGGAAGAGCGCGAGCTTTCGTCCCGCGCCACGGCCCGGTCGTGGTTGCCTTGCACCAGCCAGTCGGAGGAGAGGGTGTCCATGGCCCATTGGACGCATTCCACCGGCTGGGGGCCGTAATTCACGAGGTCTCCCAGGCAGAGAATCTGATCCACCGCAGGTTCAGCCGCCAGCACGGCTTGGAGCGCCGGCCAGTTGCCATGGACGTCGGACAGGATGAGAATCGTCATAACTCGCTACCGTTTATAACACAGTTCGGCAGGAGTCATCAGCCGGAAGGCGCTTTCCCGTTGTTCACGGAGGGGCAAACTCCATTGCCCAAGTACAGTATCGGCTGTGCCGGGGGAAGAATCAACTCTGAAAGCCAGCCCCGTGAAATACCCGGCCATGCGCGTCGGGGCGGTGGACAAGACCAGCGGGAGGGGAGGGGCCGGGGCGCATCAGGGGACGCTGAGGGAGTCCCGATCCGTGGGGCTGGATCGAGTCGGCGCTGGCAGCGGCTTGAACCTGGGCTCGCCCGCAGCCGGCGGCTCAGGACGTGTTCAAGCTGATGTGGCAGGCCTTGGCGGCTTGGGCCGCAAAGGTTTCAGACAAGAAGTAGTAGCGCAACGCTTCCAAGAGGCGTTGGGGGATTTTCTTGAGTGCGCCCCAGAGGGTCAGCACGGTTTTATGGCCGTATTGTTTCGCCAAGGCCCGATGCAGGCTGTTGTGGTGCAACAGTTGCATCAGCAGGTGGCCCAACTGCAACAGGTAGTAGTAGGCCTTGGCGTGCTCCCAGTTTTGGCTGAAGACGTGCTCCAGGTTCAAGCCGCTGTTTTTTTGAACGTTGAAGCCTTCGTTTTCGATTTTCTGGCGCAGGCGGCCGACTGGGTCGGCGATGGCCATGACCGAGTCCCGGTGGACCGCCAAATTGGTCAGCCAGGCAAAGGTGGTGGTTTGCCCGGTGGGGGAGGTTTCCTCGCAGAGAATGGCCCCCAGAGTCCAGGCGCGTTTTTCGCTGTCAAGATAGGGGAGTTGCTCCACCCAACGGTAAACGCGGCGAGTTTGGTCCGGGAGGGTGGTCGTGCGTTTTTGTTCGGGGCGCAGTTTGAGCAGGGCCTGAAACTCCTGCCACAAGTCGGGCGTGCGGCCTGGCTTGAAAGTGACCCCGAAGTGCCAGTGATTTTTTTGGCACACCGCGAAAGCCCGCCCAGCGGCAATAGGCCTCGGCTCCAAACCAGGACAGGTGGACGGCTGGGTGTTGCTCGAAACCGTGGGCCACGCGGTAGGGGCGGCCGGGTTGGTCGGGGGGAAGGATGCGTTCGAGCATGGGGGCCCAGCGGGCAAGCTGGGCGGGGCGCGGGCGCACGGCGGAGAGAAAGGCGGCGAACTGGGCGTTGGTCAGGGGATGGACGGCCAGGTAATAATCCGGCGCGAAGGCGGTGAACCGGGGCATTTCGTGGAGCAAGTTGTCCGGATGCGCACCCACGTCCATCGCAGCCGCCGCAACAATCTGTTCGTGGGTCGAGCCCATGATGAACGGGCCGGCGGGGATCAGCCGCAGGACGGACCCGTCGCGCGGGTTGGTCCACGTCTCGGGCCACAATGAGGGCGACAACGGTCGCCGCTCGCCGCGGCCCGGGCCGGGTCCGAATTCGTTCCAAGCTATCATCACCGGCGGTTCCGGAAGGCGGGCGCGAGGTTGCCCCTCGCGCCCGCGTCGCGAGCCCTGGCCGGGGGGGTGTCCCCGGGTGTTGGCGGCGGTTACTTCCGGCCCCACTTGAGCAGCCGTCCGCCGTAGCGGGCCTTCCGGCCGAGTTCGGCTTCGATGGCCAGGAGGCGGTTGTACTTGGCGATGCGCTCGGAGCGGCAAAGGGAGCCGGTTTTGATCTGGCCCGCGCCGGTGCCGACGGCGAGGTCGGCGATGAAGGCGTCCTCGGTTTCCCCGGACCGATGCGAGATGACGGCGCCGTAGCCGGCTTGTTGGGCCATCGCCACCGTTTCCAGGGTTTCGCTGACGGTCCCGATTTGATTGAGTTTGATGAGGATGGCATTGGCGATGCCGTCGCGAATGCCTGCGGCGAAGATTTTGGGGTTGGTGACGAAGTTATCGTCGCCGACCAGTTGGATTTTCCTGCCGAGGGCCTTGGTCAGGGCTTTCCATCCCTCGCGGTCCTCTTCGCCCATGCCGTCCTCGAGGGAGACGATGGGGTATTTGCGGGCCCAGTCCGCCCACAGTTTGATCATTTCGGCGGGGCTCTTGCGGGAGCAGTCGGATTTTTTCATGACGTAGCTGCCCTGGTCGTAGAACTCGCTCGCCGCGGGGTCTAGGGCGATGGCGATGTCCCGGCCGGGCTTGTAGCCCGCGGCTTTGATCGCCTCGACGATCACGTCCACGGCCTCGGTGTTGGTCTTGAGGTTGGGGGCGAAGCCGCCTTCGTCGCCGACGGAGGTGACCATGCCGCGTTTTTGCAGGATTTTCTTAAGGGTGTGGAAGGTTTCGGCGCCGTAGCGGAGGGCTTCGGCGAAGGTGGGAGCGCCCAGGGGAAAGAGCATGAACTCCTGGAAGTCCACGTTGTTGGTGGCGTGGGCGCCGCCGTTGAGGACGTTCATCATGGGGGCGGGCAGCACCCAGGGCGCGCCGGCTTTGCCGCCGTGAAGTTTGCGGATGTGGGCGTAGAGGGGCAGGCCCGCCTCGAGCGCCGCGGCGCGGCAGATGGCCATGGAAACGCCGAGGATGGCGTTGGCGCCCAGTTTCGATTTGGTTTCGGTCCCGTCGAGCTGGCGCATCAGGTCGTCAAGCTCGCGCTGCGCGTGCGGGGATTTGCCCTTCAATTTGGGCGCGATGAGGCGGTTGACATTGGCGACGGCCTTGAGGACGCCTTTGCCGCCGTACCGTTTGGCGTCGCCGTCGCGCAGTTCGACGGCCTCGCGGGTGCCGGTGGAGGCGCCGCTGGGGACGCAGGCCGAGGCGGCCACGCCGCTGGCGAGGGTGACGGTGACGGCGACGGTGGGGTTGCCGCGGGAATCCAGGATTTCGAGGGCGCTGATTTTGGTGATTTTGCTCATAAGGATGATGTTGGTTTGTTTGAGTTGCGGGAGAATTGGTTTTTTTATTGTTTTACGATTAGAACGCTGCAATGGGCGTGGTCGCTGATCCGGTCGGCGGTGTCGCCCAGGAGGCGGCCCCAGAGCTCGGAGTGGTCGCTGTGGCCGACGACGATGAGATCGAACTTGCCGGCGTCCGCGTATTTGACGATGGTCTTGGCGGGGTGGCCGCGCCGGGTTTCGCACTGGATTTGCAGGCCGTGCTCGGCGGCGATCTGGTTGACCTCGGCCCGGCGCTGCTCGAAGTATTCATCGGCGGCTTCGGCCTCGCCCTCGGGCTCGCCGGGGAGGTCGGTGTAGCGCGGGAGGGGTTCGCGAATCCAGAGCGCGGTCAGTTGCGCATTCAACTGTTTGGCGAGGACGGCGGCGCGGCGCAGCGCCGCCTTGCCGCCCTTGGAGCCATCGTAGCCGACGAGAATTTTCTGGAACATAACTCACCTCATTTGGGGGCCGGCGCCGCCTGCGCGCCGGCCTTGCGGTTGATTTTGCGTTGGTACAAACGCCCCCAGGCGGTCATGGTGCGGATGGACGGTTGAAAGAACTTCTGGGCGAGGAGGGTGGGGATAAAGGCGCTGAGGATCACGACCGTGACCAGGATGGAGTATTGTTTCTGGTCAATGATCTTGTTCTGGAGGCCGAAGAGGGCCGAGATGGTGCCGAAGGTCAGGCCGGTGGACATGAGGAGGGCGGTGTAGTTGGCCTCGCGGGACCGCATGTAAAAATAGCGTGCCAGCGGCCAGACACCCACCAGCTTGGTGGCCATCTTGACCCCGAGCAGCAGCGCAATCACCCCGACCGCCGCCACCAGCGCGGGCACCGAGACGAACAGGCCGGCCTTGATGAAATAAAACGGCGTGAAGATGGCGAAGGCGATGCTGCGCATGCGATGCACCAGCGTCTTGTCCCGCAGGAACACCCCCGCGACCACCAGCCCCAGCAAATAGGCCGGCAGAACCGCCTCGCTCCGCGCGGAGGACGCCAGGCCACCGAGGAAGAACAGGACGAGGAAGAGAAACTTCACCTCCGGCTC
>ERZ795052.2430-NODE-2430-length-22618-cov-5.165891_pt1 | contig 22618 bp, 21 predicted proteins | sample MGYA00375136_ERZ795052 | MGnify/ENA primary metagenome ERZ795052 (study PRJEB30181, sample SAMN05720156) | activated sludge metagenome | isolation source: Anaerobic digester | place: Japan | collected 2015-05-26 ... | reverse complement strand
CGGCGGTTCGGATTACCTCCTTGACGCTGTACCCCCGTCCTGTCCCGAGGTTGAATGCGCCGCTGCGCCCGGTCTCCTGCAGCCATTCCAAAGCCCGCAGATGAGCCGCCACCAGGTCAACCACGTGGATGTAATCGCGGATACAGGTACCGTCGGGTGTCTCATAGTCTTCCCCGAATACTTTTACCGGTCCCTTCCCCAGGGCGGCACGGAGTACCAGCGGAATCAGATGCGTCTCGGGTTCGTGGGCCTCGCCAATGCGACCGTCGAACGAAGCACCCGCCGCGTTGAAGTAGCGCAGGCTTATGGAGCGCAAGCCGTAAGCTCGATCGTACCAACGCAACATTCGCTCTATGAAGTACTTCGTTTCGCCGTAGGGGTTCACCGGATCCTGCGGGTGGTCTTCCCCCATGGGAATACGCACCGGGTTGCCGTAGGTGGCGCACGAAGACGAGAAGATTAGCAAGCGTACACGCCGTTGGAGCATCACCTTCAACAAGGTTAAAGCGCCGATCAGATTCTCCTCGTAGTACCGCCGGGGGTTCTCGACGGACTCGCCGACATAGCATCGGCTTGCAAAATGCATCACCGCGTCCGGCAGGTGACGGTCGAAAACCTCCCCCAGGAAAGCTTCGTCGCTCAGCTCCCCGACTTCCAGCTCACCCGTTAGCACGGCCTCGCGGTGACCTTCGCTAAGATTGTCTACGGTCACCGGATATCGGCCGCACTCAGCTAAAGCCCGAACGGCGTGACTGCCGATGTAGCCCGCGCCTCCAGTCACTAGAACCTTCACGCAATCCTCCTCTAGAGACGACCTCGGAGCGCCTCGTGCTCCGAGGTAAAGACAAAGTCGTGACTGAAACCCGGGAAATCCACACGCCGCGAAAACCTCACGACGACTCGTAAACGTCCCACTGCTTGGTACCTATTGACACGCCGAACTTCCAATCCTTCTTTCACCATTTGGAAGCCGAGAGAGTTGAGCGACTTCTCCACCTGCTCTCTGATAGCCGTATCGGACCAACCTTCCACACCGGCCCGGTTCACGATCCTCTGAAACTCGTCTTCGAAGCTCAGCTTATCCCAATAGACCGGACCAACCATATAGACCAAGTAACAACCAATCACGAACAAGAACAGGTAAAGAACGCACCCGAACTTTACTTCTCCCCGCTGCTTATCCCCCATGGCGGATTTCACCCCTTTCAATCCGGAAGTTCTTCGGGCTTCTCCTTCTTTGAGAACAAGTACGCCGCCTCGTATAGACGATTTTCACGGCCGTCGTGCGCCGCATACTGCTTGCCTTCGTACAACGAAACTCCGGCGAACCGCCCCGTCTTATTCAGCAAATAGAAGGACAGGTGAAAAAGAGGCCGCCTTTGCCGGCTCAGGAGATACGGCTCCACCGTATTGTCGACGATCCTTTGCAGAACCCGCAGTCCGGCTTCCTCCGGGGACAGGCCCTGGCGCATCAGTTCTACCCCTAGAAAGCTGGCACACGTTTTCAGATTGGCTTCTCCCCTCCCCGTACTTCCACAAGCTCCGACGTCGTTGTCGACATACAGACCGGCACCGATGATCGGAGAATCACCAACCCTTCCCGGTAGCTTGAAGGCAAGACCGCTGGTGGTTGTGACCCCCGCCAGATCCCCATCCGACGTCACCGCATTACAGTTGATGGTTCCATGGGTCTCCAAAAGATTTCGATAAATGGAGCGCTTCGCCGCAGAAGCTCGAGAAGGGACACGACTTTCAGGATCAATCCAATTGTCCGTCGGACTTAAATCCCGCTTCCAGCGGAGCCAGATCTCGCGTGCCTCATCCGTCAGCAGATTTTCAGGCTGGAATCCCGTTGCCAGGGCGAACTTAAGTGCCCCCTCCCCAACCAAGAGCACGTGGTCGGTGCACTCCATTACCAACTTGGCCACTCTTGAAGGAGTCTTGATCTTTTCCAGAGCGGCAACGGAGCCGGCCCCTCGTGTCGGACCATGCATAACCGAGGCATCAAGCTGCACAACACCCTCTTCGTTGGGTAATCCCCCGAAGCCGACCGAATGGTCATTGGGATCCAGCTCTACGATATTGACACCCTCGACAACGGCCTCCAGCGGATCAGCTCCCGCCCACAACATCTCCATTGCTCTTTCGGTAGCCCGTAAACCGTTGGCGCTGGCGATCACCACAGGACGAGCGTTCGAACCACGACTTTCACCCAGGGAGCCGGCCGCAACCGCCGCCGACAGCCCCACGAATTCTCTCCGGTTCATTTCTTCTCCTTCCGTGTTCGCGCCTCCCGAACCTCTGCCGGAGCGCCTCCGGTTCCCTTCCAGAGGACATCTCGCCCGTTCCCTCCCTTTGCAGACGGTTATCGACCGGACTTAGACTCCGCCCGCCCCGACAAAGCTTGCAGATTCTCAAAAAACTCGGGATAGGACACAGCAACGCAGTCGGCGTCATCCAGCTCCACTCCCTCTCGGGAAATCAAACCCAGCACCGAAAAAGCCATCGCGATCCGGTGATCCCCGAACGTTCTGACAAGCCCGCCTCCGACTTCGGGAACATAGGGAATCCGAAACCCATCTTCCAATTCATCCGCCGGGACTCCGACGGCTCGGAGGTTTTCCACAACGGCATGAATACGATCCGACTCTTTCTTCCTGAGCTCGGCGGCGTCGCGCACATAGAGTCCGTGCGGCAAGCGTGAACCCAACACGGCTAAGACAGGGATCTCGTCGATGAGTCTCGGAATCCAGCCGCCCCCGATCTCTCCGGGAAAGCCGTCCACAAACGCTTCATCTCCCTCTACGACCAGGTCACAGACCGGCTCCGCGCCGACTTGTCGAGGTGCTTCGCGGTGAATGAGCGCACCCGACTCCTCAAGTAGTTCTAGTAATGCTGCGCGGGTTGGGTTGACTCCCACAGCCTGACAGCGAACCCGCGACCCCGGTAGGAGGAGTGCCGCAACAACCCAAAACATGGCCGACGATATATCGCCCGGAACGCTGACCGTTACAGGGGTCAAATCGCACGGCCCCTTGACGGAAATACCAGTGTCATCCCGGAACACCGGCACTCCGAACAGGGGAAGAGCCCTCTCCGTATGGTCACGACTGGGGATGGATTCCACCACCGTCGTCTCACCCGTGGCTTCCAAACCTGCCAGGAGAATGCACGATTTCACCTGCGCGCTTGCCACCGGCAATTTGTACTCCACCCCCTTCAGATGAGTCCCGTAAATCTCTAGAGGGGGGAATTCTCCCTGCCGCGCTTCGATTCGAGCACCCATCAGACTCAACGGTTCGATGATGCGGCGCATGGGTCGGCGAACCAGAGAGTCGTCCCCGGTTATGCGGCTGACAAAGGGCCGGCCCGCCAACACTCCGGAAAGAAGGCGCAGTGTAGTTCCGCTATTCCCAGCATCAAGAGTACTCGCCGGGGGCTGGAGGTCTCTCCAACCCGGGCCCGTAATCCGAACGCATGAGCCTTCACCTTCCAATCCGATACCCAGTCCGGCCAGGCATCTCAAGGTGGAGTGACAGTCGGCGCTGGAGGAGAAGTTGACAACCGTGGTCTCCCCTTCCGCCATGGCTCCCAAGATGGCATAGCGATGAGAGATCGACTTGTCACCGGGGACCGTCACACCGCCGATCAGTCGGTCGACGGGATCAATTCGCTTGACCGACATGGTCAGCCCCTCCCACCGTCAACTCGACTTCTTGTAATTGGCGAAGCCGATCCCGATACTCGGCCGCTTTCTCGAATTCCAGCCGTTCGGCCGCTTCCTTCATTAAGCCGCGAAGCCGTTCGATCTCCCTATCCAGTTCTTCCACCGATTCGTACCGTACTCCTTCCTCGGCCACCAAGGAAACTTCGTAGTAATCCGCCTGCGACATCGCTACGAGCGCGGCGTCGACCGGCTTTACGATACTCGCCGGGGTGATTCCATGTCGACGGTTGTACTCCTCTTGGACTTTCCGGCGCCGCTGGGTTTCGTCGATGGCTCGCCGCATGGAGTCCGTAATTCGATCCGCGTAAAAGATCACCTTTCCGCGGACGTTACGAGCCGCTCGGCCGGCCGTTTGAATCAGGGAGGTATCACTCCGCAAATAGCCTTCTTTATCCGCGTCCAAAATAGCCACCAGCGAAACCTCGGGCAGGTCGAGACCCTCACGCAGCAGATTCACCCCCACCAGAACGTCGAAACGGCCCAAACGGAGATCTCGAAGAATCCGCACGCGTTCGAGGGTTTCGATCTCCGAGTGCAGATATCGCACGGATACACCCACCTCGGTGTAGTACTCGGTCAACTCCTCGGCCATGCGCTTCGTCAGTGTGGCTATCAAGACGCGTTCTTTGCGGGAGGTTCGCACCCGGATTTCCTCCAAAAGATCATCGATTTGGCCGGCCACCGGACGCACTTCGATCTCCGGGTCCATCAGTCCCGTAGGCCGAATGATTTGTTCCACGACTTCGCCTCCGCAGAGGCTCAGCTCGTAGGGACCGGGCGTTGCGGAAATAAAAACGGTTTGAGGCCGTCGCTCCTCGAACTCGGCAAAACTCAACGGACGATTATCCAGCGCTGAAGGCAAGCGGAAACCATACTCGACAAGGCTCGATTTGCGGGACCGGTCGCCTTCATACATGCCCCGCACCTGAGGAACGGTAACGTGAGATTCGTCGATCAAAAGCAGCGCGTCGGAGGGAAGATAATCCATCAGCGTCGGTGGGGGCTCGCCGGGAGCCCGGCCGGTCAAATGCCGCGAGTAGTTCTCAATACCCCGACAGTAGCCGAGAGCCTGGAGCATCTCCACATCAAAGTTGGTGCGCTGGTGGATACGCTGCGCCTCGACCAGCTTGCCTTCCTCGACAAAACGAGCCTCGACTTCCTGTAGCTCCACTCGGATGCTTTCCAGCGCGGCCTGAAATCTCTCCTGAGGAATCACATAGTGCGTGCGGGGATAGATGGGGACACGTTGCAGCTCACCCGAAATTTCGCCTGTAAGCGGATCAAACTCCAACAATTGATCGATTTCATCACCGAAGAACTCGATCCGTATCGCCGTATTACCGTACGCTGGAACAATCTCTACGATATCTCCACGCACTCGAAAAGAGCCGCGGACCAAATCGAAATCATTTCTCTGATACTGCAATTCAACCAGGCGGTGCAGAAGTTCCTGCCTCCGCAAACGCGCACCTACTTCCAGCATCACCAGCATCCCGTAATAAGCTTCCGGAGATCCCAGTCCGTAGATGCAGCTGACGCTACTGACAATGATGCAGTCCCTTCGCTCAAATAGAGCCCGCGTCGCAGCGTGACGAAGTTTGTCGATTTCGTCGTTGATCGTGGCCTCTTTTTCGATGTACGTGTCGGTGGAAGCGATATAGGCCTCGGGTTGATAATAGTCGTAGTAGCTCACGAAGTATTCCACGGCGTTGCGGGGGAAAAAACGCCTGAATTCCTGGTATAACTGAGCGGCCAAAGTCTTGTTGTGACTGAGCACGAGCGTCGGACGATTCAGTTCGGCGATTAAACGGGCCATCGTAAAAGTCTTCCCCGAGCCCGTCACCCCCAACAGAACCTGGTTGCGCTCTCCGCGCCGCACACCTTCCGCCAGCGCGGCGATTGCTCGCCCTTGATCCTCACTCGGACGGAAAGAGGTCTCCAGTTCGAAACGTTGGCCACGCGCGAACGGCGACGGAACTTCAGCGGCTCTCACACCGATCGGGGACTGCTTCACCACTACGTCATTATAGGCAACCCTTGCCCGACATCATGCCGACGTGCCTGACGCCCCCAAGAATCATCGTCAAACCGGTTGATATCGACCGACCCGTACTCGCGCCGGACGCAGAACCCGCTCACCAATCCGGTATCCTCTTTGCACCGTCTCCAGCACAACGGAATCCTTTGCCGAGTCGTCCACCGGCGACACCGCCACCGCCTCCGCCACCTGAGGATCGAACGGCCGCCCGTCGAGCTCCAATACCTCCACGCCGTATGCAGCCAGCTTGGTGCGAAAGAGTCGAGCGCAAAGTTCTACTCCCTCCCGCAGCGACTTCCCATCCATTCCTTCTACTGCGGCTTCTAGCGCGAGCTCGAGGTTATCTAAAACCTCCAACAAATCCGAAATGACTTCTGCAGTACGACGTTCGACTTCGTCCTGCATCCGCCGATCCAAGCGTTCCCTGAACGCCTGATTCTCGCTTTCCAATGCAGCCAGGCGCTCCTTTAGCTTCTGCTCGGCGGCCTCCGTCCTGGCCTTCAGTTCTTCAACAAAACTAGGATAGCGTTCCTGCGGAACCTCGGCCCGCTCGAGCATATTCTCGTCGTTTACCCAAAAACGCTTGTCCGTAACCTGGAATTTGGGTTTCTCCTCGGACACGGTACCCTCCCGCACGCAACATATCCCTTCGAAAATGAAGCCGCTGGTCACTCGGGCTGACCAGCCACCTACACTCCACCGCTATCCATAAGATGGAGGCTCGGCCACCTGCAAGGGTCGAGGAACTGGGACCGAGCCTTTCCCTTTTCACGACGGGATCAGGGAGAATCAAGCGAGGCTATAAGTACTTTCTCTTCCCTTACCGTGCCGCCGAATGAGCCCCTTTCGCAGCAGCTCCTGCAGGCGGACCGTCCAACTCGCCGGGCTAATACCCGTTGCGGCCAGGATTTCCCCTCGTGCCATCGGCCGATCGGCCTTACGCAACGTTTCCAGGATCAGCTCATGCGCCTCGGCGGCCGAAAGTCGACGCCGGGCCGCTCCTTTCCCTCCCGATTCGGAAAACTGAAGACTCAACACATTGGACCCTCGAACCCGACGTATCTGTAGCGGGATTCCCTCCGCTGCAGCAACATACCGAAGAGCCTTGCGAACCTTGGCTGCGTCCTCTCCGGGCTCAAGATCATAATAGACAAAGTGATTAGCAGCGGCCCGCTTGCCCTCCTGCAACAGACTCTTGTAGTATCCGTACTCTTCATCAGTAACTGGCGGCTTCACTTTCGGCTCGATTCTAAGCTTCCCCATCTTTCACCTCTCTGTTACGGTAGAATTCTAAACTGAACACAGAAGAAGCATAAGACATAAAGACACACTATGCAAGATTTTGCGTTAAGGACGACGTTATCAATAGGACTGAAACCCCAATCTTGCACCTCGCCTGTAAGATTTACCTCCTAGGCTTAGCCGGCGTTTCCGCAGCTGCAAGACAAAGGTGGAGACGTCTCTCAGAAATCCGAGGTGCTTCTAAATTAGAGAATGCCTGCTATGTTTCTCAAATATTGCCGGGACCTTTTCAGAATAGCTGTATGCCGTAGCTATTCAAGCTCAGCTGCACACGACACTACGAAGATGTTGAACATCCATCTTGCCAGTCTCAGGGACCATTGAGACGGGCGTGGAGTACTCGACAGGTGAACTTTCGAATGCATGACGTGACTTTGCAGGTTTTCAGCTTCCTTGTGAATCGGCAGATTCAGGAGATTTCGGATCTATTTACCCGATTCCAGGATTTCAACTCTTATGCAAGATCAGACCATTTATTGCAGCCAGGAAGTAAGCCTGTCCTAGGAAAACGAGAATAGGCCCGAGTCGCCCATGAGGTCCGGCGGCGGTCGGTTTTCGAGGACCCTTGCACTCTCTTTGAAGCACGGAAATCGTCGGCGAAGCGGCGATTTCTGGTAGAATTGTAAGCGCTTGGTCATGCGGTACAGTCGATTTCATTGGTTACACTTCCTCTTCTTCTTCAACGTTGGGTTTCCCGTCCTTTCCGTTTCGGCTTCAACCGAGGACGGGTTCAAGCTGGACTCGGTTGCCTCTCTCTTTCCGTCCCGAGGATTTGAGCGACAGATCGAGTTTTGGCGACACATCCTTACCAAGGTAGACTCACGTGAGGTTCTCTTTCACGACTCCGAGGATCTCCGCCTTATTTATCACCGGGAAGTTTTTGAGCGAAGCATCCACGGCGATCCCGGTGAGGCGCGCAGGCAACGAGACTATCTCCGACGGCGCATCAAGGAAGTGCAGCAATGGTTTGAAGAGATCGCCCGGTGGGGCGCCGACTCGGAACGGTTACAACCTCACCATCGCGAAATCATTCGCACGCTAACGCAGTATGGATATTCTGTAACCCCTGAAGTGCTCCGGGAACGGGCCGCCGCCGTCCGCTTACAGCGCGGCGTTCGCGACCGTTTCCGAGAGAGCCTTATTCGAAGCGGACTTTTCCGCCCCTTTGTTGAAGAAACCTTGGAACGCTTTGGAGTTCCCAAAGAGCTGTCGGCCTTGCCTCACATTGAGTCGTCATACGATTACAACGCTTACTCACGGGCAGGGGCGGCAGGCATCTGGCAATTCACTGCGGGAACTGCGCGCAGTTATCTCCACGTCGGCCAAGTCGTAGATGAGAGACTCGATCCCGTCCGGGCCACGGAGGCGGCCGCCCGCCTGTTGCGCGAAAACTACGATATTCTCGGAAACTGGCCTCTGGCAATTACCGCTTATAATTACGGCAGAAACGGCATGCTGCGGGCGGTGCGCTCCCTGGGCCCCGATCTCCTGACCATCATCCGACGTCACGACGGACAGGCATTCGGATTCGCCGGTAAGAACTTCTACGCCGAATTCCTCGCCGCATTGGAGGCCTCGCGCAACTACCAAAAGTACTTTGGGGACTTACCGATCGCTGCTCCTCTTGCTTTCGATTCGGTCGTTTTGGACCGCGCCTGCCGTACCGACCGACTGGTAAGCGCCCTCAACCTGGACCGCGATGCTATTGCGCGAATGAACCCTCATCTGCGTAAGGCCTTGCGGAGCAGCCAAGCCCTCGTTCCCGCCGGCGTCACGATACATGTCCCCGAAGGTCGCGGCTCGACGGTCGTGGCGGCTCTGCAGAAGCTGCCGGAGGCGAAGCGCGAACCTTTCAGAACTCCTGACGGCAGGTTGCTCTACCGTGTTCAGCCGGGAGACACCTTGTCGGCCATTGCCGCCGACATGGGGCTGTCTGTGAAGGACCTGCAGTCCAGCAACCGTTTGCGAAGTCCCGACCAGATTTACGTGGGGCAGGAACTCGTTCTTCCGCCCGGCACTTCAACAGCAGCGACGTTCGCGGGACCGCCGGAACCGGCGGGGGAGAACTGCGTGCACATCGTTCGTCCGGGCGAAAGCCTCACTGCGATCGCACGCCGCTACGGTACGACCCCACACACCTTGGCCCGGCTGAATAATCTCGAAAACCCCGATCACTTGGCCGTCGGCGCCCGGATTCAGCTTCCCGGCGGCGTATCGGCGGGATCAGAGTGCAGGCCGGCCTCGCACTATCGAGTTCGCCCGGGCGACACCTTGCTCGATATCGCCCGCCGGTTCGGTTGTAACTTGGCGGATTTGATGAACGCAAACGGAATCCCGGATCCCGATCAGCTTCCCATCGGCCTGGAACTTCTTATACCGTAGCTCGTCAAGCGGTGGAAAGGGAAGGATTCTTTACCACACAAGCGCGGGCGGTCTAAGCGGGAGACACTTCGGCTGGACACAGCACGTTCGATTACTCATCTCATGGCTTTATGGTCCTGCGCAGAGTTGTACCGCCTGGAGGAACGACGAGATTTGCGTCGGTGTCGGAACAACAGCTATGACTCGCCGGCGCAGCTTGGAGACATCCGGCACGGGCCCGTCCTCTTCTACAAGGGCGACCAAGCCGAGGGAAGAGAGTCCCTCTTCCTCCTCCAATCTCTCAACTTCCTGCAGGACTACGCTCAAACTGTCGGGGCCGGGGATACGTGTAATCCAACAGTTGAAGAATGTTCCATCTTGCGGGAAGAGACGCTCCAGGAACAGATCTAAACCCGACCACCGCCCCTTTCGAGGCAAAATCCGGGGCGCGACCACCTCACCAAGTTGCGTGTGTAATTTAGTCAGCCGATCTTCCCATGAGTGGCCGGCCGAAAGTACGACGGCGGACCGTACGTCTCTCCAGTTTTCCGTAACCGTTCGAGCCAGTTCTGGAATATCTTCCTCAGACAATCCCACAATCTCGGCCGCCTCCCGGACTTCCCTCAGGGTTTCATTGCCGCTCTCACCCAACAGGAGAACATGGGCCAAGCCGTCGGCCAGCATCGTCACCGCCACCGGGAGCCGCTCCTCCGTCCTCTGGCTCGTCACCTGTGACCATGGCAGATGGTGCTGGGCAATCGGGCGCACCGCTTCACGGCTGAATCGCCGATCCAGCAGGAGCCATTCGGCCACGGCCGCATGTGTCATGGGCAACAGCCGGCTCTCCAACTCAAACAGAGGCACTCGCCGCTCGGTCGCCAACTGAAGGATCTCTCCGTACTCTCGCTCGAACTCCTCCGCCAGAATCAAACGACCGATGTCGTGAAGAAGTCCGATCGTGAAAGCAACATCCGCCGGAAGGTGCTTTGCGGCGGCGGGACTTCGGTGAACGATTTCCGCGGCAAAGGTTGCAACGGCCACGCTGTGCTCCCAAAAACGTCCGTAATGGAGCAAGCGTTGGGGACCTTTACCGAAGCGCTCCATGATCCCCAAAGACAAGGCGATCTCCCCGATTCGATGCGTGCCGATCCTGAGAATCGCCGTGCGGGTCGACGTCACAGGACCACCCCGCGCGTAAGCCGCCGAATTGGCAACCCAAAGTAAGCGGCTGGCCAAAGCTTGATCAACCGCCGCCGCCTCTACAATCTGGTCGAGAGTTGCATCCGGCCGATCGATCACCCTGAGCAGATTCGTGATGGCGGGTCGGAACCCCTTCGGCGACGAAAGCGCCTTCAATCGGGCCACGAGATCCGACCTCGGAATCCTCAGCCCACCCTCTTCGTCCGGCCGCCTCCGGGATGAAGCGAATCGAACGATCGTCGGCCCTCGGGAGACGACGCTTGGTTCTCTCGACCCGTCCCTTCGAGATTCAACGGAGCATTCCGTTTGTCCCGCAACCGGATTTGTCGCCGTCCCTTCGGCGACCGCCGGATCCTTTGTCGGCTTCGCGGGACTGCCTGTGATCCGTGTAACTACGTCGATGAGCTCCTGCAGGGAGAAGGTCGACTTTAGCAGGTAGCCGTCCACTCCAAGCCGGACGGCTTCCAGCACAAGATCCTGCTCGGAATGAGCGGACAGGATCACCACGGGAAGAACTGTTCGACTGAAAATCTGCCGGATATTGCGCAAGCATGCCAGCCCGTCCATCCGAGGCATGGCCAAATCGAGCAAAACGATGTCAGGTTTCTCTCGATCGATGGCCTCCAGCGCCTCCAGGCCGTCTCCCGCCTCGACCACCCGAAATCCGGCGTGACGCAAAGCAAAACCCAGCGGCTCCCGTAATGCCACCATATCCTCGACAATCAGCACAAACGGAGCGTCTCTAGGCATCCTTTTCTGCACCGACTCCTTCGCTCGGCTTCAGCACCGGGAGAGCAACCTGCAATGTCGTTCCTCGAGAGTGGCTGTCGACCGACCACCGCCCGCGATGTGCCCGCAAAATTCCGAAGGCGAGTGCCAAACCTATCCCCGCCCCCTCCACGGTGTCTTCCTCCAGAAAACCGTGTGAAACGGAAAACGGCCGACCCAGCTTATCGAACAGGGCGGGGGGAATGCCTGATCCCGTGTCTCTCACTTTCACCGTCGCCTCTGCTCCCATGGGAGTCTCACTATGCTCCATAACCACCTCGACAAACCCCGCCTCTGTACAACGCAGGGCGTTGGAGAAGACATGATCAAATGCAGTGGCCAAAGCGCGGGTGTCCCCCTCCAATATCAGCGGGTGACTCGGGAGCGTCCACGTCACTCGAACCGGCCTTCCCGTCGCCGCGGAGGCCAATCGCCGGCACCTTTGATTTACCAACGCCACGAGATCCAGCTGCGAGCGCCGCCAAGGATAGGTACCCTGGTAAATCTGCAACAGGTCAAGAACCTCGTTGACGAAGCGGGAAACTTTCGCACTCTGCTCTTCGATCAGATCAATCATCCTGATCGCTTCCGCCGGCAAGGCCAACGAATCCCGAAGCATCTGGCTCACCGCACGGACGGAGGCCAGCGGCGACCGCAGTTCATGAGCAATCAGGCGTAAGGCCCGAACGCCTATGCTCACCTTACCCTTAGAGGGCGTGATCTCCGGCCTTCGGTCGCCGTCTTTGAGAATCGTCAAAATCTGCCCGAGGATCTCTCCGAACTCGTTCCTGACGACGGTGCGTCGAACACGCCAGGTCCCATCATCGCCGGCCGCCAACCACATCCTATCCTCGACCGGCCGCTCTTGATGATCGCAGAGTCCGCCGACCGCGCCGCCTGACACGGTTTCCAACCGGTCTAAGAGGTCGTTAAGCGATCGACCCGTAATCTGATCGGTACGGACCCCAATCAACCGTGTGAATTCCGAGTTTGCAAACTTCAGGTTCCCTTCGGCATCCGCGAAGCTCACCGGCAACGGTGTTTCCTCGGCCAGGGCTCGAAGAAAGGGCGTAATTTCCAACGGATCCGAATTCTTCTTCAAAGCTTCCTCTCCCGTCTACTGCACTTCCCGCGAAACATCGCCGACCACTACTCCACCGATCCTTCCCGTCCATATCATGTATCGGCACGGCCGGGTCTGTTTGTTACGAGCTCCCACTCGACTCGCTAGAATTCCGTGCTATGGAGACCAACAGGCTCGGAGTACGACAGCGCGACAAGTACAAGATCAAGCTTCAATACGTGGGAACCCGCTATCACGGCTGGCAAGCACAGAAAGATCTCCTCACGGTACAGGCCGTCGTGTCGGACTGCTTAAGCCGCCTCGCCGGAGATCACGTCTCCGTGATCGGGGCGAGCCGGACCGACGCCGGAGTTCACGCTCTCGGACAGGTTGCGCATTTCCAGTTTCGCCCCCGTCCTTCAATTCCGGATCTCCAACGCACACTGAATGCCGTTTTGCCGTGGGACATCCGCATCATGGAACTGGAAACCGCACATCGCCGCTTCCACGCCCGTTGGCATGCGACTCATAAGCGCTACGACTACCGAATTTACAACGGATCGATTCTGCCGCCTTTTCTTTACCAACGAGTCCATCACGAACCACAGCCGCTGGATGCAAGCGCCATGGGGAAGGCGGCTCGACTGCTGGAGGGAACTCAGGACTTCTCCGCCTTCGCCGCAACTTCTTCGCGCGTGAGCAACTCAGTCCGAACGCTGTTACGCTCCACCGTTATCCAACGTCGGGACGAAATCGTCTACCGGGTGGTCGGTACCGGGTTCCTTCATCACATGGTGCGAAACATTGTGGGGACGCTGCTGGAGGTTGGACTAGGCCAGCGAACCCCCGAAGACGTGCAGGGCATTCTTGAGGGAAAAGACCGGACTCAGGCGGGGCCCACAGCCCCGCCTGAGGGACTCTACCTGGTGCGTATCTGGTACGACCGAGTTTGGAGTCAACGTTCTTGACGCCGGCAGATTCAAGGATGCAACACTTCGATGGGCCGTTCCGGAGCCAGGACGTTATACGCCGGTTCTACAACCCTATACTGCCCTACTTGGAAGGTTCTCTCGCCGCGAATATCCTTGGAGGACGCCCCAACCCGAACGGCGTACACCCCGGGCTCGAGAACCCACGAAGAAGAAGACGTGTCGAAGGCAGCCAAACGCCTGGCCGGGACGCGAAAGTGCAACCGCTGACTCTCTCCAGGTTGAAGCAACTTGGTTTTGGCGAAAGCAACCAGTTCCCGTTCCGGGCGATACAAGCGGCCCCGCGGCGCTCCGACGTAAACTTGAACCACTTCGCGTCCTGCCTTCGAGCCCGAGTTGCGCACAGTCACTCCGGCCTCCAGGCGCCCGCCGGCCTCGTCCCACTCAGCCTGAAAGTCGGCATAATCAAAGCTCGTATACGAAAGCCCATAGCCGAATTCGTAAGCCACCGGCACCCCGAAAGTCGCGTAGTACCGGTACCCAACAAAAATGTCCTCGCCGTAGGTGACCTCGGCGGGTTTGCCAAACATGAAAGCGCGCGGGGCTGACTCACCTTCGGGCTGCGCAAGCTCTTGACCGGGAAAGAATTTGGCGGAAGGCACATCCTCGTAGCGGATCGGAAACGTCATCGGCAGCCTTCCCGAAGGATTCACCTTCCCCGTCAGCACGTCGGCCACAGCATTTCCCGCTTCCTGACCGGGCTGCCACGCTATCAGGATGGCGTCGGGCAGATCCCTCCAGCCGGCCGTTTCGATTACTCCGCCGATGTTGAGAATGACAACAACGGGCTTCTCCCGGGAGTGGAACGCCTCCGTTACTTGCTCCAGGAGTTCCCGCTCTTCCGGCTTCAGGGTAAAGTCTCCTTCGAGCTCACGGTCGCCGAATTCTCCCGAAAGACGTCCGACGGTTACGACGGCGATGTCAGCCTCGGCGGCTGCGGTTTCCACTTCGGCACGTTCAAACGCCCGTTCCGGAATCGGCGGCTGAGGCATAAAGGGCATCGGCTTGGGCAACTTCTCTTTCGCCTCAGGAAGGTAACGAAGGTAAGCCTGATCCACCTCCGAAAGCAACGAAAAACCCGCACCCTGGAGGCCGTCGCGAATCGAGACACTGTAGGCCTCGTTCACGTCCCCACTTCCGGTACCCCCGATGTACGTCTCATACGCGGACACACCAAAGAGGACCAAACGCTTACCTAAGTCACTGATAGGCAGAACGTCCTTCTCGTTCTTGAGTAGCACCATCCCCTGCCCGGCTGCCGATCTTGCTACTTGAGCGTGTACCGGAAGATCCGGACGATTCGAAAAGGCGTATCCACGAAACCGAGGAGAACGCAAAACGAGTCGCAAAATCCGCTCGACGTTTCGGTCCAAAACCGCCTCTTCCAGCCTTCCTTCACGGACCGCCTGTAAGATCGCCTCTTTTTGGGGAACGGTTCCCGGCATAAGCAAATCGTTACCCGCCAGTTGTTGCGCCACAGGATCGTCCCCACCAAACCAGTCGCTCACGACGAGACCTCGGAATCCCCACTCATTCCGCAAAATCGTCTCCAGCAAATCACGGCGCTGAGAGGCGTATACGCCGTTAATCTTGTTGTACGAGGACATCACGGTCCACGGCCGGCCTTTCTCCACGGCAATACGAAATCCTTCCAGGTAAATTTCCCGCAAGGCCCTCTGCGTAATGTGCTCGTTAATGGTCATGCGATTGGTTTCCTGGTTATTCGCTACGAAGTGTTTGACGGAAGTCCCCACCCCTTGGGACTGGACACCCTCCACCGCTGCGGCCCCCATCCGGCCGGACAGCAAGGGGTCTTCCGAGTAGTATTCGAAGTTCCTTCCACACAGCGGATTCCGGTGGATGTTCATCCCCGGCCCCAGGAGCACGTCGACTCCATATTCCAGCACTTCGTTCCCCATGGCTGCTCCGACCTCCCCAGCCAGCTCCGTATCCCAGGAGGACGCGATCAGAGTCGCCACAGGGAAAGCCGTGCAGTAGTAATTGTTGGGATCGCCGGGCCGCTGGGGCTGAATCCGCAGACCCGCGGGACCGTCTGCCAGCACAATCGAAGGAATGCCAAGACGTTTGATCGGATAGGTGGTCCCCGCCGCACCGGGAACCAGCTCTTCGACTTCCCCCACCGTCGGTTGCCTCTCTTGCCCGGGGAGCCGCATGCCCGTACCTACCACGAGGTTGACCTTCTCCTCCAAGGTCATGGCGGCGATCACATCCTCCAATGGCGCCTTGCCCAGCTGTGGAAGTGTTTCAGTTTGGAATGCCCAGGCTCCCCGGACACCCCACAATCCCCCTAACACCACCACAAAAGCAACGACAAGACTACTCCGGATCCGTTTTGTTCTCGACATCATGATTGCCTCCTCTCCCGAAAGAACCTCTTTAAACCTCCGTACGAGCCTTCGGCGCTAAACGACCGGCGCCCGCACCAACCCTTTGAGAAACAATAACCGGTTTCTCGGGAAGCACAAGTAAAGAAAAGCAAAGAAATCGGCCCCCGGGGTTGCGGGTACCAGGTGCGAGGTAGCGCGGCACGCCGTACACGCAAAAACCACCGAAGTCCGCTACACTTTCAGACCATGACCGATGCTCGTGTCGTGCTTTCCACCGTTGACTCCGGCGAAGTCGCCCGGGACATCGCCCGTCGTCTGGTCGAGGAACACTTGGCCGCCTGCGTGAGTCTGCTCCCCGGTCTGCGTTCTATTTACTTCTGGGACGGAAACCTACAAGACGAGCCGGAGACCCTTCTGGTCATCAAGACAGGCGCGGCCTGCGTCGACCCCCTTCTGGAGCGACTCAAGCAGCTGCATCCCTACCAAGTGCCGGAAATGCTCGTTCTCTCCGTGGAAACGGCATCGCCGGAATACCTCGGCTGGATTGCCTCTCAAACGCGGCCGTAAACCGAGGTCTTGTTGTCTTACGGCTGCATCGTTTCAAGGCTCCAAGGGACCAACCGACGCTCCCGACTGCCATAACCCCAATGCAGCAAAACCGGCAGCGAGTTCGTCTACCACTGCCGCCACCGGGGGGGGAAAGCGGAAGCCCCAACGTCAGCCGGCTCCCTTGAACGGCCAAAACCTTGATCTCGGCTTGGCTGCGACGGAGGAGCTCCTCCAGCACCAGCGAGAGAGGAAAACCGTGGGTAAGAAAGGGCAGGCTCTCGACCTCCCCGGGGGAGAAGAGAGCGACTTCGCCCGGCTTCCCACCCCAATCGGTGCAGTCCGCCACCAAAATCACATCGGGCCGTAAGCGAAGCACCACGGGAACATAGTTTTCAGGTACGGTTCCCGCGTCAATGCACAAGGCTTGGGGGATGTTCTCCGCCACGGCCTGCACCAGCGCCGGGCCGAAACCGTCGTCTCCGCGCAAGCTGTTACCAACCCCGATCAAGACGGCACGACGGCCGCGACGGATCAGCTGGAGCCGGTTCAAAACTTGCTTTACGCCGTCAGTCATTAAGTCTGTTCCGGCGTCACGGTGGTGCGTCTCCGGCAACGGGCACACAGAATCTTGAAACGGTCCGATCGAAACTCTTCCCGAAAGGGCGCAGCCGGATCGTCGTCAAGAATCCGCAACGCCCGGAGCTTCGTGAGGTACAGCGTGGGATTGGAGAAGGCCTTGGCCCCTAATCGCTCCGCCAGCCACAATAAATGATCCACCGTCCCGATGACCCGCCCACAGCACTCGCACAGTTGCAGTGCCTTCTCGACCGTTTCCATAGCCTTCGGACGCTCGAAGAACGAAAGCTCCCACTCCCGGGTCAAACGAATTCCTCGATGGTCGTTAATGCAAACCGCCTCACATTGTCCACAGAAGATGCAAGTGTCCGTATAGTGGATCATCACGCGGCGGGGGCGATCGCTTTCCAGTATGTCCTCGTGACTGATCGCTCCGGCGGGACACACTTCCTCACAGGCCAGACAACCTAAGCAGGCATGAGGGTCAAAGCGCGGTTGGCCGCGGAAGCCGGGATAGGGAACGTGGGGCTCGGCCGGGAATTTCGACGTATACGGCCCGACAACCAAGGCCCGAGTCGCTTCCACCAATTCTCGAAGCTTCGGATACTTCATGCCTGCACCCTCTTGATTAGCCCCCGGCTCTCGGCTCCGAAGGGCTGCCGTCCACGGCTGGTGCCGTGTCTTTCATGGCGTCTACAACGCTGCCCGACCACAAGGGGATCCCCGCCCGCCGGCTTCCACGGGATATCGCATGCGCCGCCACCGGCGCCGTCAAAAGGAGAAACAGCCCACACAGCAAAGCCTTTAGCGCGATGGAAACCGAACCGGATAGAATCGCCACCCCCAGAAGAGTGCCGCAAGTGCCCAAGGTGACGCATTTCGTGGCGGCCTGAAGGCGATTGTAAACATCCGGTAGGCGGATTAAGCCCAGGCATCCGAACAAAGTGAACGCAATCCCCAAGACCAGCAGCGTCATGCCGATGTAATCAGTCATCGTAACGTCGTCCTTCCAGAAACTTGGCCAGAGCGAGTGAGCCGATGAAGCTCTGTAGGGCCCACACGATGCCTATGTCCAGATACCATGAGCGGCCGGTCGTCAAGGCTAGAACTCCACAAATTCCGACAATCAAAATACCCAGGATGTCGACGGCGACGATCCGGTCGGCGGCGGTAGGGCCGAAAAGGACGCGTAGCAAGCACAAAACGGCACCAACGACGAGCAAATTGAGCACTCTCTCCACCAGCCCGGCGTACGGGAGTAACTCGAAACTGGGCGGATGAATCGGGCGAATCGTCACCCACCCCACGAGCACCACGAGAGCTACAGCTCCCAAAAGCCAGCTGATCCACTGCCTCATGGCTGACCGTCCTCGTCTTCGAAAATTTTCCGCAAGATGGGTTCGAATCTCCCGGCCACCAGTTTGGTCGCCTTCTCCACGTCGGTCGCTTTCACATCGATCCAGTGAACGAACAACCGGCCGTTGGCCTGGTCGATGTCCACCGTCATGGTGCCCGGCGTCAGCGTGATGGAATTCGCCAGAAAAGTCAGGCCGATGTCGGAGACCAAGCTTGTGCGCACCTCTACGATCCCCGGGCGAATCGGCAGCCGGGGATGGAGAACCCGATAAGCGACATCAAAGTTCGCTTTCAAAACCTCCCACAAGAAGAGAGGAACATACTGCAGCAGGAAATACACATAGCGTCGGGGATGCGTCAATAGACGGCTGCGCCCCACAAAGACGTGTCCGGCAACCCAGGTGGCCAAGCCGCAGAAGATCAAGCCGGCCACGAGGTTCTGCAGATCGACCGGCCACGTAAGCCCAACCCAAACCACCAGCGCCACCAGGAAGAAGACCAGTCGACTCATCATGGCCAGTACCTCACCAGGGATTCAGCCATACCGGCCGGTCCCGCTCCCAACACGCCTACGGCGGGGTCCAGGAACCAGCTCCGCAATTCGGGAAGCCACAAAACACCCCCCACCACACAGATCAAGGCCAGTACGACCAGAGCCGTTCGCATGCTGACGGGAGCTTCATGAACGTTCCGTAGGCGCTCGGGTAGGTCACCCAGGAAGGCGTATTTCAACACCTTGGTAAACGACGCAAGCGTCAAGACGCTCACCACGACGGCCCAAAAGGCCGCCCAGTAGTGCTCCGCTTGGATCGCCGCCAGAATCACCAACAGCTTGCTCCAAAAGCCGTTGAACGGCGGGATACCGGCAATCGCCATCGAGGCCGCCAGCGTTGTCCCTCCCGTGACGGGCAGCCGATGATTCAGGCCCCCGAGTCGTCTCAGGTCCCGCGTCCCCGTAGCTTGTTCCACCACACCGGAGTCGAGGAACAAGAGCGATTTGAAGATGCTGTGGTTGAACAAGTGAAACAGGCCGGCCGCCAAACCCAAAGGTGTTCCCAGACCTACCCCTAAAATTATGTAACCCACCTGACTGATCGAGTGGTACGCCAGCAAACGCTTGAAATCCCACTGCCCTACGGCAAGAACGACTCCGATCAACATGGAAAGGATGCCGAGGCCGATCAAGATTTCCGAAATCGCGGGAGTGAACCCGAGCACACAGAAGATCACTCGGCACAAGGCATAGACCCCTAGGGACTTGATCAAGACTCCCGACAGCATGGCCGAAATCGGAGCCGGCGCCGAAGGATGGGCGTCGGGCAGCCAGGCGTGGAACGGCACCAGGGCCGCCTTCAGGCCGAATCCGAGAATAAAGAATCCCAGCACGATCCCCTTAAGGGAACCGGACTCGCGAGCCTGCAGGTACGCCGCCATATCCGCCATGTTGAGCGTCGATGTATAAGAGTAGAGAAGGACCAGTCCCAAAAGAATGAACAGGGAGCCGATACTGCCCATGACGGCATACTTGAAAGCGGCCTCCAGTTCATGCCGCTCCGTTCCAAACGCCACCAAACCGTAACTGGCGACTGCCGCAATCTCCAGCGTCACAAACAAGTTGAAGAGGTCGCCGGTCAGTACCACGCCGTTCATCCCCGCCACCATCAGTAGGAAGAGACAGTGAAACTGCCAGCGCCCCGTAAAGGCGTCCAGATAGCGGAGAGCGTAAAGAACCACGGTCGCTGCGACAAGATTGACCGTGACCAACATGAACGCACTCAATCCGTCCAGCACCAGACTGATGCCGAAGGGAGGCTTCCACCCCCCGACGGTGTACACCCAAACGGCCGACTCCTGAAGCTTGGTCAAGGACCAAAAAGATCCGAGACACAGTGAAACGGTCACAGCCAGGCTCACCCCGTCCGAGACCCATCGTCGTCCCCGGCCCAGCACAGGAAGCAGAAAGGCTCCCGCCAACGGCAATGCGATAAAGAGCGGAATCACATGCCACATAGCGCCGCTATCCTTTCAACTCCCGCACTTCCTCGATGTCGTAGGTGCCGTAGTGGGCGTAGATCCGCATGGCTATGGCGATCATCAGCGCCGTGGTGGCCAGACCGATCACTATGGCGGTCAAAACCAGGGCGTGGGGCAGCGGGTCCACCATCCGGGTAGGGCCGCCTCCCGCTTCCACAATGGGAGCAAACGCCCCCGTCCGATAAGCCACCAAGACGAACAGCAGGTTGACCGCCGCTTCCGCAACAACCAGGCCGAGGATGATCTTCACCAGATTCCGCTTCGCCAGCATCCCGTAGAGACCGACACAAAACAAAACGAAGCAAAGGAAATACTGGGTCATTTTCGCCGCTCCCAATCAAAGCGGAAGAAAACCAAAGCCAAGAAGACACTGAACAGACCGGCTCCCACCTTTAGACAGATCGCGATATTGGCCGGAGGAACAATCCCGGCGCTGAACAGGGCGAAGGGTTCCCCTTTCGGTAAGAAGTTTCTGAAGAAAACGCCGCCCAGAAATCCGAGCAGTGCAATTCCCACGAATAACAACGCGCCCAGACCTTCTACGAGTCCGGTCACTCGTGCCGGCAAAGTCGCCTCGGCGGCGTCTCTGCCAAATGCCAACGTCAGGTGCACAAAAGACAAGGCCAGGATGATTCCCCCGACAAAACCGCCCCCCGGAGTCAGGTGCCCGTGCACCACGATATACCAGCCGTACAGAAAGATGAGTCCCACGGTAAGTCGGGTGACGGTCTTTACCACGACCGTCATGCCGGCTTCCTCTCTTCTTTCTAACGGCGGCTTTTCACTCTTCTCCATGTTCCGCCCCTTTCGAAACCTGCTTGCCCTTCCGCCCCTGAGCCCGCAGCACCGTCAGCACCCCAATCACCGCAGCGAAGAGCACGGTCGCTTCTCCCAGCGTGTCGTAGGCCCGATAGTCCAACAGCACGGAAGCCACCAAGTTGGCGGCTCCCGTGTCCGCCAGCCCCTGATCCAGGTACGTCTGAGCCACGCGCAGGGTCGGACTGCCGAAAGCCGGGAGTTCTTTCAGTCCCGGAACCAACAGGATGAGAAAGACGGCAGCGAAGCAGAGTCCCGTCAAGATTCCCACCGGCCGCGAAATGAGCGGCGATTGGGGAAGTTCCAGCCGCAATGTGGCGCGTATCAGCAGGATTACCGTAATGATCTCGACCGCCAGCTGAGTGATGGCCACGTCGGGAGCCTGCAGCAGCAAAAACACCAGGGAGAGCACCAGCCCCACGGTTCCGACCGCCACGACGGCGGACAGAAGGTTCTTGACTTCCAAGGCGATAATCGCCCCGACAATCATCAGGATCAAGAGCACATCGACCATCATGGCGAGCTCCTGAGGTAGAGAAGGACCACCAGCACCCCCACCAGACACCAGGTCACGTAACGGGGAAGCAGGCCGTTGTGACCTTCTCCCAAAAGGCGGCTTACGCCCAGCACCAGACGCTTTCCCAACTCGTAGAGGTCAAACCATCCTTTTTCCGCCGCCCCGTACATACGATGCAGGAACGGCAGCAACCGCACGGTACGGTAGAAATCGACGCCCGAAACCCGCATTTCCGGAAATTGCCGCAGGATTTCTCCTCCGACAAAAGGCTCGACCTCCCTTAAGCGTGGGAAAGCGGCGAGGGCATAGATCAGAAGCCCGACGGCTCCGGCACCCAACAAAAGCACCGTAGCGATCCCCGGAGACCAGACGCCAAGCGGTTCCAGCGGTGCGGCAAGTGACGGAGCAATCCAAAGACCAAGGGGTATCGTCGCCGGCAAGATTCCAAAGACAACGCATAGGACAGCCAAAAAGAGTGGAGGAAAGCGCATCCACCAGGAGACTTCTTTTATGGTCGCCAGCTTTTCCTCGGGCAGAGCGCTCCGCCCGAGGAAAACAGCATGCATCAGCTTCATGAAACTGGCTAGAGTGAGAGCCGTCCCCAGCATGGCCGCCGCCAGCCAAATGAACCACGAGGCTTGGCCCTGGCGGCCGGATTCGAGAATACCTTGATAAACCATCCACTTGGAGGCAAATCCGTTCAGAGGCGGGATACCCGAAATGGCCAGGGCCGCCACGGCAAAGGCCGCAAAGGTCCAGGGAAGCCGGCCTGCCAAGCCGCCGAGCCGGTCCAAATCCCCGGTACCCGTCCGCTCCTCCACCGCCCCTCCGCACAGGAAGAGACACGACTTGTAGACCGCATGGTTGAGCATATGGAACAGCCCGCCGGCCGCTCCGAGCACCGTCCCGGTACCCAAGCCCAGTACCATATAGCCGACCTGGCTGACGGCGTGATACCCGAGCAGCCGCCGCAC
>ERZ795052.2395-NODE-2395-length-22945-cov-8.780428_pt1 | contig 22945 bp, 18 predicted proteins | sample MGYA00375136_ERZ795052 | MGnify/ENA primary metagenome ERZ795052 (study PRJEB30181, sample SAMN05720156) | activated sludge metagenome | isolation source: Anaerobic digester | place: Japan | collected 2015-05-26 ... | reverse complement strand
GGCCCCTAAATCGATTTCGAGTCGATCCCGTTACGACCACTTCGGTAACTCTCCGGATGGCGGACGGTTCAAAAAAACGGCAGAGGCGCCGTCCGGCGCGCCCCTACCTTTTATTTATGGCGGAGAGAGCGGGATTCGAACCCGCGGTACACCTTTGTGGGCGTACACACGATTTCCAGTCGTGCTCCTTCGGCCTCTCAGACATCTCTCCGCGCCTCATGCATTCCTCGACGCGCCTTCTACCCTCTTTTCCTTAAAAAATCTACTCAAAATTTCTCCGCAAGCTTCCGCGAGGATTCCCTCCGTCACCTCCACTTGGTGATTCAAACGGCTGTCTTGCAAAACCTGATACAGGGAAAACACCGCACCGGCCTTCGGATCGCGCGCGCCGAACACCACCCGCGCCAGCCGCGCCTGCAGGATCGCTCCCGCGCACATCAGGCAGGGCTCGAGGGTCACGTAAAGCCGCGCGTCCGTGAGACGGTAGTTGCCCGACACCCGGCAGGCCTCGCGAATGGCGATCATCTCCGCGTGCGCGGTCGCGTCGCCTGCGGAAACCGGCGCGTTGTGCGCCGCGGCCAGAAGCCGTTCGCCGCTTACCACAACGGCGCCCACCGGCACTTCGTCCCGTCCGAAGGCCCTGCGAGCCTCGTCGAGCGCCATGTTCATGTAGTCTTCATCCGTCAGCATCGGCTTCGCCGTGTTTTAAAATCGGTTTTTTGATTATCATATTGTTGATTTTGAGGCAAATGCCATATATGATCTGTCCCGCGAACGAAAGACCATGAACGCGAAAAAAGTATTTCTTTTGCCGGTGATCATCTCCCTGATGGGACATGCCGCGCTGATTGGCGCGAGCAGCATGGTCGATCTGCGCGACCGGGAAAGAACGGGGCAGCCCTTCACCGTCCAGATCACGCCTTCTTCGCCGGCCGATCCGGAAAGGGAAGAGGCTTCGACCGGGGAAATACTTCCAAAGGACGACGGGGATGCGAAGCCGGTCCCGGCGGGCGAGAGGGAGGACACGGTAAACATCGGCTCTGCCGACATCAAATATGCGGCCTATCTTTCGGGTGTCAAGAAAAAAATCATGCGCATCTGGAAATATCCCGAAGCCGCATACCGGAAGGATGAAGAAGGAGTGGTGGTGGTTAAAATGTCGATTGAGGCAAACGGCAGGCTTTCCCAGCTGGCCCTGATGACTTCTTCCGGCTTTATTCATCTGGATTCCGGAACGCTGGAGGTGGTCCGGGCGGCTGCGCCTTTCCAGCCGCTGCCGAAGCAGTACGACCTGTCGCGTCTGCATATCATCGCTTCTTTCAACTACCGCGTGGAACCCTGACCGGGCCTCGCAATTTTGTGCAAAAAGAGAATGACACACCATTTTGGGGAGGACCATGAAAGAAAAACCATCAAAACCGGCGGCAGCCAAAACCAAAATCCGGGAATTCATCGAGGCGATCCTGACTGCGCTCTTGATTGCCGCTTTTATCATTTCCTTCGTCGTGCAGGCGTTCAAGATTCCCTCCGGCTCGATGATTCCTACGCTGCTCGTCGGCGATCACCTGTTCGTGAATAAATTCATTTACGGCGTCAAGCTCCCGTACTTCCGCACCACCATCATCCCGGTCACGGATCCAAAGCGGGAGGACGTCATTGTGTTCATTTATCCGGAAGACCGCTCCAAGGATTTCATCAAGCGCGTCATCGGCGTCGCGGGCGACAAAATTGAAATGAAAAACAAGAAACTCTTCATCAATGACCGGCCCTACGCGGATCCCAACGGTCATTATACCGACCAGGCAATCTACCCGGCCGAGGCCCAGCCGCGCGACAACTTCGGCCCGGTAATCGTTCCGGAAAAATCGCTTTTCGTGATGGGCGACAACCGCGATCAAAGCCTCGACAGCCGCTTCTGGGGATTTGTCGATCTCAAGGACGTTCAGGGCAAGGCCGCCATTCTCTACTGGTCGTGGGACCGCGAAGAACGAAACGTCCGCTGGAACCGCATTGCGCGGCTGATTCATTAGAAACCCATGCCGAAAAAACCGCCTGAAACCGGGGGCCTCTTGGCGCGCCGCCTCCTCGCCTGGTACCGACGCCGCGGACGGGCGCTGCCCTGGCGGGAGACGAACGATCCCTACCGGATCTGGGTTTCCGAAATCATGCTTCAGCAAACCCGGGTGGATACGGTCATTCCCTATTATGAGCGCTTTCTGAAGCAATTTCCCGATGTCCTCACCCTGGCCAGAGCCCCCCTGCAGGACGTGCTCAAAGCCTGGGAAAACCTGGGCTATTATTCCCGCGCCCGGCATCTGCACAAGTCTGCAAAGCTCATCGCCGGCCGATTCGGCGGGCGAATTCCCGATACGCTCGAAGACATCCTTACGCTGCCCGGCATCGGCACATACACGGCCGGCGCGATCTTAAGCATCGCATACGGCAGGGCCGTTCCGGCCGTGGACGGCAACGTCCGCCGGATTTTAAGCCGCGTTTTCGCCGTCGGCAACCCCATCAACGATCCCGTAGAACAAAGGCATTTTTTTGAGCGGGCCGTCACGCTGGTTCCGGAAAAACGCGCCGGCGACTTCAACCAGGCCCTGATGGACCTGGGAGCAACGATCTGCCGTACGAAAAATCCGGCCTGCGGCGCCTGCCCCCTGGCAGCGATGTGCCTGGCCCATTGCCTTGGTCTGCAGGACCGCCTTCCCGTTTCGCGCAAGCCTCCCGCGATTCCTCACCGCCAGGCCGTTGCCGCCGTCCTCCGGAACCGGGAAGGAAGGCTTCTGATCGTTCAGCGGCCGGCTTCGGGCCTGCTGGCGTCCTTGTGGAAACTGCCGGGCGGCTTCCTGAAAAATAATGAAAACCCGAAAGCCGGTCTCGGCCGCCTGGTCGGCGAAGAGCTGGGGCTTGTCATCCGTGTCGGGAAAAAGATCGCTTCCGCGGACCACGCCTACACGCATTTCCGCGCAACGCTTCAGGTCTATGAAGGATTTCGCTTCAACGGAAAACCGGCTGCCCGGGGCTGCCAGGACTGGCGGTGGGCCTCCGGCACCGTCTTGAAAAAACTGCCCCTGTCCAAAATCGACCGGATGGCGGTAAATCTGATCTGAACTCCTCATCGCCCTTGGGCAGAAAAAAGGAAAACCTCACTTCCCCTGCGGGCGGTGAGGTTTTCCGTTTCCAACCTTGCGCCGAAGGCTCCGTCCGGAATTTCAGAACGGAACACCGGAGTTTGCAATCCACACGCCCGGCGCGAGTTACCTTGCATAGAGCTTTTCAATCTGATCCTTGTATTTTTCAAAAACAACGCGCCGCTTGAGTTTCATGGTCTGGGTCAGCATACCGTTTTCCAGAGAGAAGGGCTGTTCGATAAAAATGAATTTTCTGGGAATTTCGTAGCTGCCGTAAGTGGATTTCAGCGTGTTCAGGATTTCATTTTCCAGGAATTTTTTGGTTTCCTCCCTCTGCAAAAGCTCGGCATGATCCTTGGGCAGATTGTTTTTTGCGGCCCACTTATCCAGGGCGGCAAAATCCGGAATGACGATGGCGATATTGTATTCGCGGCCTTCTCCGTAGATCATGGCGTTTTCGATATAATGATTGAGCTTCATGTCTTCTTCGATGCCCGCCGGAAATACATATTTGCCGTTTTCGAGTTTAAACTGCTCTTTGAGCCGACCCGTGATGAACAGGAAGCCGTCCTTGTCCATGCGGCCGCGGTCTCCGGTCCGGAATCCTCCGTCCGGCGTCATCACGGCTTTTGTGGCTTCGGGCTTGTTGTGATAACCCAGCATGACGTTGGGACCGTAAATGATAATCTCTCCGTCGGGCGCATCCTCCCCGACCATCGACTTGTCGATGACGATTTTGCACATGCCCATGAGCGGACCCACGCTGCCGATTCTGTATTTGGTCGGACGGTTCATCGTGGCGCCGGGAGAGGTCTCCGTCAGTCCGTAAGCATCGTACAGCGGTATGCCCATATCCCAGAAAAAATGGGATATTTCGGGATTCATGGCGGCACTTCCCGTCATGGACCCTTTTAATCGTCCGCCGAGCTTCCGGCGAATTTTTTCAAAAACAACCTTGTCGGCGATTTTGAATTTCAGATTGGTCATCAGGCAGGATTTGCCCTGGGCCGCCAGCTCCCGTCTTCTTTTCCCGCTTTCCACCCCCATGACAAACAGGGCTTTGGCCAGCCCTCCTTCTTCGTTCATTTTGGTCCACAGTCCGTCATAGATTTTGTTGAAAACCCTCGGGACCGCGGTCAGAAAAGTCGGTTTGACCAGCATAATATCCTCGGAGATGGTGGCGGCGCTTTCCGCCAGACCGATCGATCCGCCCAGCAGGCAATACACCACAAGCTCCCCCAAACCAAAAACATGCGCCCAGGGAAGAATGGAGAGCGATCCATCGTTTTCGTTTAACTCCGGAAAGCAGGCGGAGGTCGCATGGGCGTTGCTCGTGATATTGCCGTGGGAAAGAAGGACGCCTTTCGGATCGCCGGTCGTCCCGGAGGTGTAGATCAGAATACAAACGGAGGAATACTCCGGATAAATGCTCTTGACCTGTCGCTCCGCGCCCTTTTTCTCCAGATCCGCCAGCGTATCCGGACCGTCTCCTTCCATTAAAATGACTTTCTGCAGGGAGGGGATGGAAGCCAGGGCATCTTTGATTTTTTCGTAAATGGCTTTCTTGCTGATGAAAAGCAATTTGACGTTCGCATCCTGGATAATGTATTTCCACACCGCCGCCAGCTCCGCTTCATACATGGGAACAAATCGCGCTCCCAGTCCGGCATTGGCGAAAAAGCACACCGCCCAATCCGTGCTGTTGTTGCAAATGATCCCGACGGCATCGTCCTTTTGGATTCCCAGTTGACTCAATCCGCTTCTCACGCGATCCACGCGCTTGCCGAAATCGGCGTAGGAGATCCAGTCATATTGTTTAAGTGCTTTGTTTTTCGTTCCCAGAAAAGGCCGCCCGGGAAATTTGGCGACGGTTTTCTCCAGGATTTCGACAACATTATCCGGCTTGACCAATTGATACATATATTTCCTCCAGGAAGTTTAATGTCTCCGGATCCGATGACCCGAAGTTTGCTGCGATGAAAAACCCCATTCCAGGCGCGGCAAGCCGCCGCCGGATCGGGTGCGCTTTTTTCCGAACCGGCCATTGCCGGGACAACGGCAGAAGAAAAAAGGGGCAAAACCGTCCGGGGCCGGCGCCGCTCCGACATTCGGTTTTACGGCTCAAACTTCTTCGAAATACGAATCTCTGATCCCGTCGAGCAGCTGAAGCGATTTGATTTTCACCACAATCACTTCCACGGATGGATCGGCAAGGAAATCCTTCAAATCGGGATGGCGACGGCACAGAGCCTCCCGAATCCCTTTTTTTCCCGTCTCATCCAGGTCGCGCCGGATCGTTCCCGTGACGGTCAGCGCCCTGGCGGGCGCCCCGTGATGCCTGGCTCTTTCCTCTCTGGAATCGATCAAAAGACTGACGGACGGATTGGCCTCCAGATTTCGGTATTTCTTTGTGTTTTTATCCGTGGCCATGTACAATTCCGTTCCGTCTTCGCTTACGGCATACGACATCAGCGAGCAATGCGGACCGCTCTGTGCCGCGGTGGCCAGCGCGCAGATTCGGTTGGTCTCCATCATTTCCCGGATATCCCGGCGCATTTTTTACCCCTTCTTGATGATGAACCCGATTGAAGAACCTTAATACAGGAACGGCATGAATATGCAAGTTGAATTATTTCAAAATCATGATAGGGTCTCGGCGTGAAATTGGGGTATGTGCGCGCCGTAACATAAGGAGGTATTACCCATTTGAAGAATTCGATCTTCCTCAATGAATTTGAAGGAGCGGCTCTGCTCAGAGAAGCGGGGATTCCCGTCATCGACGGCATTTTGGCCCGCACGGAGAAAGAAGCGGTGGCCGCGGCGGGCCGGCTCGGGTTTCCGGTCGCGTTGAAAATCTGTTCCGAAGCCGTCTTGCATAAAACCGAAAGGGGCGGCGTTATTCTGAATATTCAGGACGAGGCCGCCCTGGACGAGGCCGTCCGGGATATGAAAAAAAGATTTACCGACATTCCTTTCACGTCCCTGGTGCAGAAGATGGCCCTTCCGGGCGCCGAACTCATTCTGGGATGCCGCCGCGACCCTGTTTTCGGGCCGATTGTCCTGGCGGGCATCGGAGGCATTTTTACGGAAATCTTTCGCGACACGGTCATTGACCTCGCCCCCGTGGAGGAGAAGGAAGCGCAGGCCATGCTCCGGCGGCTCAAAGGAGCCGCCCTGCTGGAAGGGTACCGGTCCCGGGAGCCTCTCGATATCGCCGCCGTTGCAAAATCCCTGTCCGCCCTTTCCCGTCTGATCACGGATCGTCCGGACCTTGCCGAAATCGACGTCAATCCCTTCATCGTTTATCCGCAGGGGGCTGTGGCGGTTGACGCACTGGTGAGGCTGGACGGCAATCCCGCCGTATCGGCCCGCAAGCGCCCCAGCCCGGATACCGTCGCTCCGTTTTTCCAGCCGTCATCAATGGCCGTGATCGGAGCCTCCCGCAGCCCGGGCAAGGGCGGCAACATTATTCTGCGGAATTTACAAAAGGCCGGTTTCCGGGGGGCCCTGTATCCCATCAATCCGACCGTAAAGGAAATCTTGGGCCTGCCCTCCTACGCGAGAGTAAGCGACGTGCCCAAGCCCGTGGAAACCGCCATGGTCGTGATTCCCAAGACGGCCGTGCCCGACGCGCTGGCGGACTGCGCCGCCAAAGGCGTGACCAGCATCATCCTGAGCACAGGCGGATACTCGGACACGGGAGAGGAAGGGGCCAAAGAACAAAAAACCATCATCGACATGGCCCGCAAGGCCGGCATTCGGATCATGGGTCCCAACAGCATCGGCACGATCAACCCGGCGGCCGGCATGTCCACCTCCATCGTCGGACTCGATCCGATCCGGCCGGGCGGCGTTTCCATCATCGGTCAGTCCGGGGTCTTCTCGTCCGGCTGGGCACGCTGGATCGCGGACACCAAGCCCTTCGGCCTGGCCAAAGTGGCCTGCATCGGCAACAAGGGCGACGTCAACGAAAGCGACCTGCTGGAGTATCTGACCGGGGATAAGGCAACCCGCACCATCGGCATGTACCTGGAAGGCGTAGTGGAAGGAAGACGATTCATCCGCGCCGCGGCCGCGGCCTCCAAAACAAAACCCGTCGTGGTGATGAAAGCCGGCCGGAGCGAAGCCGGGGCGGCCGCCGTGGCGTCGCATACCGGGTCGCTCGCCGGATCGGATGCGGTATTTGACGCGGTCTGCCGCAGAACAGGACTTCAGCGGGTGCAAAACTCTGAAGCTTTTTTCGATGCTCTCGCGGCGTTTGAAAAGCTCCCTCTGCCGCGCGGAAACCGCATGGGCGCTCTCTCGATCACAGGCATGGGCTGCGTCGCCGCCACGGACGCCGCCGAGGAATGCGGCGTCGATCTCCCCGCGCTGCAGACGGAAACGCTGAAAAAACTGGGCGAGGTCATTCCGGTTTGGGCTCCGGTGCGCAACCCCATCGACACCTGGTCCGCCATCGAGCAGCACGGATCGAAGAAGGCCACCAGCCACATCGCCCGCTGCCTCATCGAACAGCCGGATATTGACGCCCTGCTGATCACTTTCGTTCTCATGCCGGAGAGCATGTTCGACATTCCCGAAGCCTTCGCCGACATCTTCCGGCGCCATCCGCAAAAGCCGGTTTTTGCCAGCTATTACGGCGGAACGGCAAGAGAAATCGCTCATATCCATGAGGGTTTCGCCGCGCTGGGGGTTCCCTGTTATCCCACGCCGGAGAGGGCCATCTTCGCTTTCAGCCGCATGGTGGAATACGCCCGGTTCCGGGGCATCATCCGGAAATGACCCCGGCAGCGCCGGGATTCCGGACAAATTTCGACGAAGCTGCCGATTGACGGATGCAGGGAAATATGCGAGATTGCAAACCATCATCGATTGGACGGAGGGTCTTATGAAAAATCAAGGGAAAAAAATGGTCGCAGTCCTGATGCTTATTTTTTCACTGCTGGCCGCTGCCGAGGCCGGCGCTTTCGAAATAGGCGCCAGAGGGTACGTGTGGTTCCCCGATCTCAAAAAATCAGATCTCCAGACGATAGCCAACGGCATCGAGGGAACGGACATTAACGCGAAAGACATGCTGGGCGTCGGAAACAAGGCGACCTTCTCCGTGGAAGCTTACGGAGGCGTGGGCAAGAACCATATCAGCCTGATGTTTACACCCTTCGGTTACACGACGGACAACATCCTTACGACAGCCCTGAACTACAACGGCATCAACTACCCGGTGGGAAGCGCCGTCCACTCGAACCTGTCCTATTCCATGTTTGACCTGCGGTACCAGCGCGACCTCATCAACATGGAAAATATCCTGGCCGGCTTCTCCCTGGGCGGCATCGCGCAGATCAAATATTCCACGGGAGATTTCAAGCTGAATTCCGCCGCGCAGGGGGAACAGAGCAAGTCCTTCAACTCCGTGATTCCGATGATCGGCGTCGGCGCTCACATCGGCATCCTGGCCAACCTGCTGGAAGTTCGCGCCCAGTTGACGGGAGGCGGGTACAGCTCCAACAACTATTCCTACGAAGGCATGGCGGACCTTTCCCTCACCCCCTTTCCGTTTCTTGACATTCATGCCGGCTACCGGCTGCTCCAGCAGAAAATGGACGTCAACGATTATAAGATGGACACCCTTTACACGGGGCCCTACATCGGCTTGACGCTCGGCTTTTAAGAACCTTCCGACCTTCCTCCGGCCGACGGGCGGGGGAAGGTTTTATCCTGGACAGGAGGCACGTCGGCAATGGAAGGCTGGACGCAAGAGGAAATAAGGGATCGTCGGCTGATGGCCCCCTGCGGCCTTTACTGCGGGGCCTGCGGTGTTTATATCGCCACACGGGATCACAATGAAAAATTCAAGGAGGTCATGGGAAACCTCTACGGCACAAAAACGGAAGACACGGAGTGCCTGGGCTGCATGCAAAGCGATCCGCCCGAAAAGCTCTACGGCTATTGCGCGATGTGCGACATTCGCAACTGCGTCCGGAAAAAGGGATTTTATTCGTGTCACCAATGCGACGGGTGGCCGTGCGGCCTGATTGAAAACTTCGGCCTGGCCACCGGGCGTCGCGTCATGCAAAGAGCGATTCCTCTGTGGCGCGAGAAGGTGGCCGCGCTGGGCGACGAGCAGGGATCCGTGGAATGGGCGCGCTCGGAGCTGGAGCGCTACCACTGTCCGGCCTGCGGCAAACCCCTTTTCAGAGGGGCAAAGCGCTGCCGGACCTGTAAAGCGGACGTGGCCGAAATCCTGGATGGAACCCTGTAACCAAACCGCCAACCCGATCAAAACCGGACAGAACATCACCCAAAGCTTAAGCGCGGTCGAGTGCCGCCTGCATGCATGGAAGGAACCATTTTTATTCTTCGCCCCGCCGACCTTTTGAGAGGCCGTCCGTGATCGTTCTCCCTATTTGACAACCTGCCGTTCTTTTGGTAGCCATGCACATCCTTTAAATTCCCGTTCGTGGAGCCATACAAAAAATGAAAGCGCCTTTGCTTCCCCACGACAGCAGAATCAAGATTGGCTGGGACATTTTGATCATTGTGGCCGTCTTTGTTTCAGCCATCCTCATCCCCTATCGCATCGTGTCCGGCTCCGACCATACGGATTTCCTTTATTGGCTGATTACCGTTCTTTTCTGCTTGGACATCATCCTTATTTTCAACACCGAAGCAAAAGAGGGGCTGAATGTGCTGGCAGACCGGAAATCCGTGGCCAGGAAATATCTCAAGACCTGGTTTTTCCCCGACCTCCTTGCGGCCCTTCCTCTTGCCCCGCTGTTTGATCTGGTCACGCCCCATGATGTTTCAGGAACGGCGGCCTATCAAATCATGATGCTTTTCAGGGTATTGCGGCTTTTGAAGCTGGTGAAAGCTCCCTACACCTTCAAGGTGATCAAGGAAATCATCGACATTTCGCCCGCGCTCATGCGTCTGATCATATTCTTCTTCTGGTTTGCGCTCATCGCGCATTTCATTTCCCTGGGCTGGATAGCCATCGGCGCCGCCGAGGCGTCACGGTCTTTCGGGGATCAATATATCCGCGCGCTCTACTGGTGCATCACCACCATCGCGACGATCGGATACGGGGACTACTCCCCCAACCACAACAGCAATCTTCAGATCATTTACACCATCATGGTCCAGATCATCGGAGTGGGCATGTTCGGCTACATCATCGGCAATGTGGCCACCCTCATCGTTAATATCGACGCGGCGCGCGCGGACTTCCACGCCAAAATGGAGGAAGTCCGCAACTATATGCGCATCAAACACATCCCCTCATCCATTCAGGACCGCGTCAAGAACTACTACCACTACTTATGGGAGACGCGGCAGGGGATCACCAACGTCGATTTCATGCTGACGCTGCCCCAAACCCTTCGTCTGGAAATCTCCCTGTTCCTTAACAAGGACATCCTTGAGAAAGTTTCCCTTTTCAAGGACGCGGACGAGGTTTTCATCCACGAGGTCATCGAAGAACTCGAACCGCTGGTTTTTCTTCCGGGTGATTTCGTGATCCGGCAGGGGGAATTTGGAGACTGCATGTATTTCCTCAGCTCGGGGAGCGTACGGGTGACGGTCAACGAACAACAGGTGGCCATCCTATCCGAAGGATCGCCTTTCGGTGAAACGGCCCTGATCCATAACGAAAAGCGCAATGCCTCCATCCAGGCCATCACGTATTGCGACATATACAGGCTTTCCCAGCGCAGCTTTGAGCAATTGAGAAAAAAATATCCTGAATTCGACCAACGGGTCTCTGAAATCTCCGCCGCGCGCCAAAAAGACCTGGAAAACAAAACCGCCTAGAGACGACTGCAGGATCGGCGGCCTGTTCCCATGAAACATAAAACATCGTTGCGTTGAGGATCCGCATCCGCAAAATGCTGGAGCCGGCCGCCAAGCGGCTGAAACGCGCGTAGGTGTAAACAGAATCATCCGGTTTTGATTTCCTGCTTGACAAAAGGCGCAAGTTTTGCGTTTTATACCGCCGCGAAAATTCGACTTCAGGCAGGTATTCTATGGAACGCTTCTTCGATCCGCAATCGGTTGTTGTCATCGGCGCCTCCAATACTCCCTTCAATCTGGGCTCCACCATCTGCAACATGCTCAAGGATTATCTCCATTACAGCGGAAACGTCTATGCCGTAAATTCCAAAGCAGAGGCGGTGAACGGCTATCCGGGTTATTCATCGGTGCTGGAGTTGCCCCAGGCCCCCGATCTGGCGATCATCATCGTGGCGGCGCGCCACGTTCCCGGCATCGTTCAGGACTGCGCCCGCAAAGGCATCCGGCGCATTGTGATTGAAAGTGCCGGTTTTTCAGAGGGGGGAGAAATCGGCGAGGCCATGCAGCGCGAAATCGACAAAATCGCCCGGCAAAACGGCCTTCGCCTGCTGGGCCCCAACTGCCTCGGCACCCTGAGCACCCGCGACAAATTCTGCTGTTTTTACGGCGTCAACCCGAGTCTGGTCGAGATGAATCAAATTTTCGAGTCGCCGGGCAGCATCTCCTACATCATCCAGAGCGGCGGCGTGGCCGTCCTGGTCATGGAATCACTTTATTACGATCTGGCCGGCGTCAACAAAGTGGTCAGCATCGGCAACAAGTGCGACGTGGATGAAGCGGACCTGATCGAGTATTTTCAAAACGACGAAACTGAAGTCATCGGCATCTATCTGGAGAATATCGCGGACGGCCGCAAGCTCATGGAGGCGGCCCGGAAATCCCGCAAGCCCATTCTGGTTTACAAGGTCGGCAAAACCAGAGAGGGAGCCATGGCCGCCATGTCGCACACGGCGGGAATGGCCAATAACGACCGGATCTTCGATTCCGCCTGCAGGCAGGCGGGGATCATCCGGCTGCAGTCCATCGACGAATTGCATTCGCTCCCCAAGATCTTCACCGAAATGCCTCTGCTGAAAGGAAAGCGGATCGCGGCATTCACCAATTCCGGCGCCTTCGGCGGGATTTCGGCGGATCTGCTGGTGCAGGCGGGTCTGCAGATGGTCAGCCTGACTCCGCAAACCCAGGAGAAATTGAAAAAGGTCGGGCAGGTCTTCAACATCAAGAATCCGGTGGACATCGGTCCCGCGCCGCCGCAGACGTATCTCGATATTTTCGAAATTCTTCTGGCCGCGGACGAAGTGGACGGCCTGCTGCCGCTGCTCAGCGTCTGGCAGCCGTTTGTGATCGACTGCCTGCAGGAGCTGATGAAGATCTGCGAGCGGTATGAAAAGCCCGCCGCCATTTACACACCGAATGCCATCGCCAAATCCATTGCCATTCGGGCCAAGCACCGCATTCCCATCTTTGAAACGACGCAACAGGCCGTGCGGGCTCTTGCCGTTTCCCAAACGTATTGGGCCTCTCTTGCGAAAAAGAATGTGGCCGACCAGAGGACGCCGTCCGCCGTCTGCGTAAAAACAAGCCTTCGCTCCACAGGGGAGGCCATGAGATGACCGGCAAGAAAGAAAAAGAAATCAGGGAGCTGCTCGTCAAAGCCCTTCAAAAGGGACAGCTCGCCCTTTCGGAATACGAATCCAGGAAAGTGATCGCCTCCGCCGGAGTTCCCATCCCCCGCGAGGCGCTGGTTCAATCCCGCGATGAAGCCATCGCGCAGGCGGAAAAAATCGGCTTCCCCGTCGTCCTCAAGGGATCGTCACCGGAGCTGACGCATAAAACGGAGATGGGAATGGTGCGCGTCCATCTCAAAGACCCCGACGCCGTGGGCAGAGCCTTCGATGAACTCACGGGAAAGGGAATCCGGCTGGAAGGCGTTCTGGTTCAGGAAATGGTCAAGGGCCTTCGGGAATTCGTCATCGGCCTGACCCGTGACCCGCATTTCGGCCCCTGCGTCATGTTCGGGCTGGGCGGCATCTTCACGGAAGCGATGAAGGATGTCAGCTTCCGCGTCGCGCCGCTCACGGATGACGACGCCCGTGAGATGATCGGTGAAATCCGTGCGGCAAAACTCCTGGATGCCTTCCGGGGAGAAAAAGCCGTTGACCGGGAGACGCTGGTCCGCGCCCTGGTGAACATCGGCCGGCTGGGAATGCTTTACGAAGAAATCGCTGAAATCGACATCAATCCCCTGATTATCCGCGACGGCAAGCCGGTGGCCGTGGACGCCCTCGTGATTCTGAAGGCGTCCCGGGCCTGATCCTCGTCCATCAAAACGGACCCTCTGAACCGGCCGCGGTTTTTTGCGGCCGGAACCCTACCCTTCCTTTTTGATCCATGTCCCGATGTTTTTATAAACCTCCCGCAATGCCCGATGATGCTCCCGCCGGGCGGCGTATTCCGCCACCTTGGGCTTAAGCCAGCCTTCAAAGTGCTCGACAAATCCTTTCGTCGTAAACCGCCCCGAATCCTCATACTGCAGCCAGGCATCTTCCCGGCGCTCGCCCGAACTTCCGCACAGGGCGCAGATCAGTCGCCGTTGCCGGTGAAAAAAAAGATCCGCGCCGCATGAGGGACAGCGCAGCGTATCGGAAGGAAAGTAACTCTCGAGGCCTCCCCTGAGCGCGTCGGCCAGCCCCTGCGCCGCAGGCCGGTATTTGGCATCAAGACTTTCGCCGGGCAGAGCGGCCTCCACAAAAGCGCTTCCCCTGAAATTGAAGCCCATCATTCGAATAACGGCGTTCACCAGCGACTGCGTCACGCCCCGCCAGCTTTCAATGCCGCCGAAAATTGCGCTGACCGCCCGAATGTTCCGGAAATCGTCGTGAAAGACGGCCATAGCGGACAGACGGTCGGCAAACAGCTTGAACTGGCCGACCGGCCCCAGCACATAGGTCGGTATGGAAAAGACGATTCCGTCGAACGATTTCATTTGCTCGAGGATGAAGTAGAGATCATCTTGGAGGCGGCAGCGGTGCTCCGGATGGAGGCACCGGTAGCAGCCGGTGCAGGGCTTCAACTCGAAATCCGTCAGGCGCAACAGAGCAATGGAATCCGCTCCGGCGCGCAACGCCAGGTCTTTCGCGAACATTTCGCAATTTCCCAAACGCCGGTATGAACCAATGACGATCAGAAGCGAAAATCCCAAATTCGTACCCCCTTTCAGACGGCAGGCAAAGCGAGCAGTTCTTTCCATCTTTCGCTCCACCCCCTGGTGTGGGCGGCGCCCGTCACCACCGTGATCGCCCTAAAATCAGGTTTCCCCGCCCTTCTCAAAAAAGATTCGGCCATTCCGGGCGGTATGACGGAGTCCTGTGAACCCACAAAGTGGCGCTGGGGAAGGTCTCTCAGCTTCGCGGCCACGTCCATCGGATTTGTCGCATCCACAAAAGGACTCACCCGGTGATGGCGGTTGACCGCTTCAGGATCTAGGTTACCGGCCACGGTCCTCAGGCTGGCCACGTTGCTTCGCCTTGCGGCGACCAGCACGGCGACGGCCGCGCCCCCGGAATAACCGACCAGATGAATCTCCCCGGCGCCGGCCCGTCGGCACAGTTCGTCAACCGCCCGGTTCATCGCGTCGATCACCTCACCCGCGAAACGCTTCTCCGACCAGTACGCCGCGTCACAACCCGGAATTCCGTCCGGCGCATACTGCCCGGGACGCGCCAGATAGGCCACATTTGACGCCGGATCCAGCGCCGCCAGTTCCAGAACGAGCGGGGTTCTGGGCGTGGGATCGTCAGACAGGCGGTTGCGCGAAAGCCAGGCCGTCCCGTCTCCTTCAATATAAACATGAATCGGGCCGCCCGGGTTTTTGATCCGTACATAGGCCGTCAGGGCAAACCATGAGGTTCTGATGACGGATTTCTGAAAGCCTGCGGCAGCGGCGATCCGGTCCGCCGCAGCGTATCGGCTTTGGGGCAAGAGCGCCACACACCCAACCGTCAGAAGTATCCAAAGCGTTAAAAGAAGCGCGGCACCGCTTTTAGAACTCATAGCGCAGATTGACCCAGCCGTTGTGGCTGTAAAAATCCTGCTTCATCTCGAAATCGTAGTTGAGCGATACCGACCAGTTGGCCTCCGTCATGATCGTCAGCTTTGCGCCGATATTGCCGCTGGAGCGCGGCGGCTCGAATCCGGTCGTGACAAACGAGGCTCCGCCGCCGGTGAAGGTCGAGGTGGCCTGCTGCGCATCACCCGCGAAGTCGTAGAGCCACTTGGCATGCAGCTCCGGCGTGATTCGTAAACGGTTTCTTTTTACCGGGTAGGCGGCTTTCGCCCCCAGCCCCGTCTGAAATAGGTTGTACCGCTGGCGGTCCACTTTAAGATTCAGAGCGCCGGCCTGGGTTTCCGTGTAGTCTTCCAGTTCCAGACGCATCGCCTGCACAGAGACCAGCGGCGTGAGGGAAAGACCCGAGGCTTTAAACGCATAGCCGCCTTCAAAATAGCCGGAATACTGATTGCCGCCGTAATTGCTCTTGGCCGTCCGGTCGATTCCGGCAAAGACGATATGCCGGGAGGCATCATAGCGGTTGTAGGCAAACGACACGACGGCATCAAGATACCAGGCATCTTTGGCCAGACTGCCGTAAAGGCTTCCCTGGTAGCTGTCTGCGTCGGTGCGGGTGTTCACATCGCCCGTCGTGATGTTGTTGCGGGCAAACGCGCCGCTGAAGCCCGCGATCATATTTTGAAAAAGATATCGGTCATACCCGAAGGAAATGCCCCAGACATCCGCCGTATAGCCCTGGCTTGCTCCCGTCGCTCCCTGGTGCAGGTAGCTGCCGAATCCCTGCGCCCAGACGCCGCTTTGGACGGTTTCCTCCCCGGTGGAGATGCCGGTCATGCCGATCCCCTGCGTCCGGGCGGCCACAACTTGTCCAATGCGGTTCAGGACGGTGTTGGTGTACTGGCTGACGGTCCCGAAACCGGCCTGGATCGGGCCGTTGTTGACGGTGGGCTGCATCTGCTCGGCGCCCGCCGGATCGCCGGAGCTGTCCAGAGCACCCAGGACGAAAGCCATATCCCCCGTGGCGGTGTTGGCCAGGCTGTCCAGAACAAAACCCAGCGAGGCGTTGCCGGCTCTTTTTCCATAGAAGGCGGTGTCGCGAAGCGCCGTAAGAAAAAGGCGGCTGCCGCTTGTTTGGGGAGAAAATGTAACCATGGGAAGCGCCGGGTCATTGACGACGGACAGCTTTGCCGGATCAACCGTCAACGTGGTCGCATCCGCAATCAGAAACTGATCGTTGTTTTTAATGTTGGCTGTCCCGGTGGTTCTTACGGCCAGCGTCGTCGTGTTGTCGGCAATCGTGACGTTTTGCGATTGAATCTGTGCGGAAGACGGAGCATCGGTGTTCAATGCAAACGTAAATCTGGCGCTGGAACCTGCGGGGATGTTCACGTTGTCCGTCCCCGTCCCCAGATCGACTCGGCCGGCGATCTCTCCGCCGTTGACCGTCAATGTGTCGTTGCCCGCCCCGGTTTTGATGGCGTAACCGGTTCCGGTTCCGATGATCGTTCCGGTATTGGTTATATCGGTATCGCCGGCCCAGGCGGCGACGGCCGTGCCGTTGGCTCCGGGAGCCATAATCGTGCCGGAATTGATCAACGTGTTTTTCAAGGCGCCGGGTGCCGCATGGGTATCGCCCTTGAACAGCAAGGCGATGTTTTCACTTCCCGCGACGTTGAACTTCTTGGCACCCGCATTGGCGGTGATCGATCCGGCATTGGTGACCGTATAATTTTGGGACCCGACCAGGATGCCCTGCCCGCCGGCAATGGATCCGCCGGCGGCAATGGTGATCGTGTTGGGCAGGGCGGCGGGATTCAAACTTGCGCCGACTTGAAAATCCCTTCCGGCCCAGAGCGTGTTGCAGGGACCGGTGACCTTGAAGCTGGCGAAGCCGTTTCCGTACTGCGCGTCCGCGGCATCGCTGAAGGTCGTTCCATTGTTTTTCGTATAGAGATAGGACTGTGTTGCATAGATGCCGACGACGACCACATTTCCCGACTCGTTCGTGCCGGAGGGCGTTTTGGCCGTATCGGAGCCGCCCGCGCCGCCCAGCAGGATGAACTCGGACATCCCCTGCACGTCCGAGAGGTTTTCGGGTTTGTTGGCCGCCCGGCCCCAGTAGTAGGTATAGCCCAATTGCGTCCAGGGGTAGTTGGCCGTCATCCAGTCGGTGTAGGCCTTCTTGTAGTTGGCATACACCGCGTCCGCCGCCGCGCCGGTTCCGATGCCGGCCGCCTGGGCGGTGGCGGGAAAACCGGCGTTTGTTCCATGATCCGCCGGATTTGTGGAGTACCGCGTCGGGTCGGGGTTCCGCGTCGGACGGAGCAAATAGGGATTATACGCATCGCCGACGGTCACGGCCATTTCAAAGATGGCGTCGTGCGTCCCGGCGTCGGGCATGCCCAGGCCCCGTTCCAGTCCCTTGATGACCGTTTGGGCGGTCAGACCCTGGGTGTCGATAAATCCCGTCATCTCCTTGCCCGTCGTGACCCAGGCGCTCATGATGTCTTTGTTGCCGTAAATGGTGTAATTGGATCCCGCGGTTGTGGGGATGTTCGGCGGGTAGTAGCCGTTATAAGCCCTTTCTATGCTGACCGTCCGGACGATCAACTGATTGTTTGAATATTTCAGACCGTAAGGATTCGCCCCGACCGAGCCGGCGGTGGAGACCCTGAACATATCCGACGCCGCCGGGATCCATCTTCCCAGCGTCTCCGGCGGGAGGGCGGCGTTCGCGTGGGCGTTTGCCACCGACTGGACAAACGTTTCCATTTGGGCCGCGGCGGGACGGATCATGCAAAGGGCAACCAGAACCATCCAAAGCAAACTGTAAAGATGTTTTTTCACTTTCGTCCCTCCGTCCCGAAACAGGATCACGGCCAGCCGTTCTGAACAGCAGGGATGAAGCCACGGCCTTCCGGTTGCGCGGGAGTATAAGAAACACCCGGGCCGCTGTCAAGCGAATACAGGCCAACTGCGGAAATACTGCTTGACGGGCAAAAACGGCCACCCTATACTTCAAGCCATCGAACGCAAAATATCATCCGGCAAAGGAGGTCGCATGTCACTATCAGAGGAATTGAAATATTGTGATGCCACGGAACTGGCCGGTCTGATCCGGAAAAAGGAAATTACGCCGCTTGAACTTACCGAATCCGTGATCGAACGGATCGAGAAATTGAATCCGGCCCTTAACGCGGTGGTCACGCCGATGTATGACCTGGCCCGGAATGCCGCCAAATCAAGGCGTCTCAAAGGCCCCTTCGCCGGAGTACCCTTTCTTCTGAAAGACATCCTCGCGTCTTACGGCGGCGTACGGATGACGCTCGGCGCCAGGGTGCTGAAGGACCTCGTTCCCGACCATGACAGCGAACTCGTCTGTCGGCACAAGAGAGCGGGGCTGATTGTGGTCGGCAAGACCAACGCGCCCGAATTCGGCATCCTGCCGACCACCGAGCCGGAACTCTTCGGTCCGACCCGGAATCCCTGGAACACAAGCCATTCATCCGGCGGATCAAGCGGCGGCTCGGCTGCGGCCGTCGCGGCGCGCATCGTCCCCATGGCGCACGGAAACGACGGAGGCGGATCGATCCGAATCCCCGCGTCGTGCTGCGGCGTTTTCGGCCTGAAGCCGACCCGGGGCAGAATCACCCTGGGGCCAGATTTCGGCGATATGATCGGCGGACTGGTGAATGAACACGCCTTGACGATTTCCGTCCGGGACAGCGCAGCGCTTCTGGACGCAACGGCTGGCTGTGTGCAGGGCGATCCCTACTGGGCTCCGCCCGCCAAAAGATCCTTCCTGAAGGAAACGGAAACCGACCCGGGGCGCCTGCGCATCGCTTTTACCGTAAAAGCCCCCACCGAAAAACCGGTGCATGAAGACTGCATCCGCGCGGTTCAGGACACGGCCCGGCTGTGCGAAGAGCTCGGGCATTCCGTCGAGGAGGCCGCCCCCGTCATCGACGGGAAAACCCTGACCCGCGCTTTTGTCGTCCTGTGGTTCGCCGGCATCGCTTCCATTGTCAAGATGCTGGGGTTGTCCAAAACCCAGGTGGAGCCCCTGACCTGGGCCATCTACGAACAAAGCGAAACTTCGACCGCCGCGGACTACCTGATCGCCGTCCAGACCATCCAGCGCGTCTCCCGGGACATCGCCTCGTTCTTCAAACAATACGACATTCTGCTGACGCCGACGCTGGCCAAGCCGCCCGTGCCGCTGGGCTCGTTTGACCCGAAACCGGACAATCCGCTCGCGGGATTTGCCGAGTCGGCCCGCTACGCCGTGTTTACGCCGATCTGCAACGCGACGGGCCAGCCGGCCATGTCGGTCCCGCTTTCCTGGAACAGGGACAACCTGCCGGTGGGAAGCCATTTCATCGGACGGTTCGGCGATGAAGCGACACTGTTTCGCCTTGCGGCGCAGTTGGAAAAGGCCAGGCCCTGGAAGGACCGGCGTCCGCCCGTCTGCGCATAAGACCAGGGCTGTGGGTACCGGCGGGTGACCTTTTCTGCAGAAGCTCGGGATATGTACGTTGAACCTCACTGCCTTGACGCGTCATAAATATTGAAAACAAAACGGGCACCTGTGTCACTTCTTGTCACAGGCGCCCGTTCTGATTTCACCCTCATCCCGTGCCCAAATGCTCGGGCAGCCTTTCGAAATGCGGCCATCATTTGCTGAAGGACAGATCCAGAATGATGTCCACTACTTCCACAGGAAGCGGGAACCTGAAGCCGGCGATGTCGGTTTTGACCCGAAATCTCAAATCTTCCTTGTCTTCAGGCGTGAGTTTATACGGAAACACCGCCGGGATGCCCAGTTGCTTTTTGAAGTCCTCCACCGCTGCGATCACGAACCCATAGGTTTGTTCAGGAGTTTGGCCATCGGTCTTGACTCCGAAAGCTTCTGCGAATTCCTGGATTCTGGGCAGATAAAGAGGAAACAGGACACTCAATACGTGGGACATCAAAACGGCATTGGCCAGTCCATGGGGGATATTCAGCTTGGGGCCAATGGCATGAGCGAAGTTATGGATCGGCGCCGATCCGTTTGCCTTGGAATAGGCCTGCATGCCGATATTGCTGGCAATCAGCATTTGCATGCGTGCTTCCAGGTTTTTTCCGTCCTGGACGGCTATCGGCAAATATTTTTTGATCAGTTTGATGGCGTGAATGGCAAAAGCGTCGGATAGAGAATTGGCGTTCCTTGCAAAAAAAGCTTCTATGCAATGCGACAGGGCATCACAACCGGTTTCCGCGGTCAAGCGCGGCGGCAAACTCACCGTAACCTGCGGGTCCAGAACAGCGACCTGTGCCGGAAGGTGCGGGTGCATGATGTTGCCCTTCAAACCTTCTTCTTCGACCAGAATCACCGCTCCCGGTGAAGATTCCGCCCCGGTGCCGGCCGTGGTGGGCACGGCAATGTGAGGAAATGTAAGCGGTTGAACCACCAGTCCCGTGTGAATTCCGACCGTCGCGCGCATGATTTCCGCGATATTCCGAACGCCGAAACCCAGCATAATCTTTATTCCCTTTACCGTGTCCAGCACGCTGCCTCCTCCAACGGCCAGGAGGCCTTCAACGCCGTTCTCGCCGCACCACCGAAGGCATTCATTAATGATTAACGATTTTGCATCTTGTCCAATGTTGTCATAGACACCGGCCACCACCGGCGCTCCCTGCACTTCGATGACTTCTTTCACCATATCCACCACGCCGGCGTTGACCAGGCCCTGATCCGTGATGATCCCGATCCTTCTGGCTCCCATGGTTTTGAAGTGGGCGCCGATCTGGCTGATGCTTCCAACTCCTATATCCAGAATGCCGCGGTGTTCCCATGCGACGTATTGTGTCATGCTCATCGAAGAACCCTCCTTAGGCTGTAATTAATATTTGATCCCCAATAGATAGTTCCAGAACTTATCCCTGGCGTTGGCGGTCATATCCTGACAAATATGTTTTACATAGCTATACTCTCGCAGCGACTCAAATGCCTTCTCCGTGCCGATGCCGCTTTGTTTGTATCCGCCGAACGGGGCATCGGCCCTTGTCAGATGATAGATATTGATAAATACGGTTCCCGTGCGTATCTTGGTCGCAAGTTTCTGCGCACGGCCCACATTGGCGCTGACGATGCCGCCGGCCAATCCGTACACGGTGTCGTTGGCCATGGCCAGAGCTTCCTCCTCGTCGTCGTAGGGGATAACACATTGAACCGGCCCAAAGATTTCTTCCCGAACCTGCGTCATCCGATTGTTGCAGTTCATGAAAATGGTGGGCTCAAAGAAAAAGCCCCGATCATATTCCGAACCGGAAAGGCGATTGCCGCCGCAGGCCACCGTTGCTCCTTCCTTCTTGCCGATCTCTACATATCGCACGATGGTGTTGAGCTGTGCCTGGGAGGCGATGGGGCCCTGGTCCGTCAGAGGATCCAACTGGTTTCCGATTTTGAGCAACTTGATCTTTTCAATCATGCCCGACACGAGGGCATCCTGCATCTTCCGCGGTACGAACAACCGGGTCCCGGATAAACAGATCTGGCCCTGATGAAACAGGAAAGCAGACAATCCGATGTTGATCGCCACATCCATGTCTGCGTCATCGAGAACGATGAGGGGTGATTTTCCGCCCAGTTCGAGAGTCATTTTCTTGATCGTGCTCGCCGACAAACGGAAAATTTCACGGCCTACTTCGGTCGATCCGGTTAAGGAAACCTTCCCGACATCGGGATGGCCTGCCAAAGCGGCGCCAATTGACGAACCGGGTCCTGTCACAACATTCAGAACACCATCCGGCACACCCGCCTCTTTCGCCAGGCGAGCCAACTCCAGGGTTGTAATCGGGGTGATGCTGGCGGGCTTCATAATCATACTGTTGCCCATCGCCAGCGCCGGGGCGATTTTTGCACCGGCTGAAGAAAGAGGAACATTCCAGGGGGCTATGCCGACGCAGACGCCGATCGGTTCGCGTTTCATGAAACTGTGAAGAGGCGCCGACGGGGGATAGGGAGCATGCTCCACTTCCGGCAGTTGGTCGAGCAGCTGTGCCGTGGTGTGGAATGACATGATGCAGCTCCCTAAATCGATCAAACTGGTTTGTCGGATGGGCGCACCGCAAGTGAGCGATTCCAGATAGGCCAGTCGGCTGCTGTTTTTGAAGATCAGCTTGGTGATATTGCCTAAAATACGCGCCCTCTCGCTCTTGCTTTTATTGGTCCAGACTCCCGATTCGAAAGCCCTGCGGGATGAATCGACAGCCTTTTCCACATCTGCAGGCCCCGCCAGGGGCACTCGGGCTACGATTTCCTGATTGGCCGGATTGATAACGTCCATCCTCTCCTTTGATTCGCTATCCACCCATTGGCCGTCGATGAACATCTTGTATTCCATGACGTCGCTCATAAGTCTTTACCCCCTGATGGATTTCCTGGTTGGTTCATGAATTCGATGGTTGCCCCGGTTGCCGCGTCACGCTGGACAGGACTGCTTTTGACGTTGAAAACTATATAATATCTATATACTGATTTCATACACAAAGATAACTTCCGAGTCAAGAAGAACATCATTGTACCGGCAAACGTTCAACCGCACACAGAAAATCTTGATTATGATTGCCGGCGACAGGTTCGCTTTTAAAGATCCTAAATGACTTGACAGACATACACCCTCCCCCCTATACTCTGCAAAGCTGAACGGTATTGCTTGTCCATCATGAATCCCGTCGAGGAGCGGACCGATCGCGCCGAATGGAGATGCCCATGAGCAAAGCCAAACAACGTACGTAAACGGGAAAGGATCCTCTGCCTTCCAGCCGTAAAAGGCTTGGAACGTCGGTCAATCCTTCTGGAGGCGTCATGAAGACTTTAAAAAGAAAAATTGCCCTGGTGACAGGGGCG
>ERZ795052.2394-NODE-2394-length-22947-cov-6.088983_pt1 | contig 22947 bp, 17 predicted proteins | sample MGYA00375136_ERZ795052 | MGnify/ENA primary metagenome ERZ795052 (study PRJEB30181, sample SAMN05720156) | activated sludge metagenome | isolation source: Anaerobic digester | place: Japan | collected 2015-05-26 ... | reverse complement strand
AAATAACAGAGAGTTCCTGAACCTCTCTACCTTTTGCATAAGCAGCGAATAACTGGTTCATCAAATTGGAGTGATCCTCTCTTGTCTTTTGAGCTCCAATACCCTTATCTTTAAGTCTTGAAAGAGAAGGAAGTACATCGATTGGTGGATAAATTCCTTTTCTATGAAGTGAACGAGAAAGAAAAATTTGCCCTTCGGTAATGTAGCCACTTAAATCAGGTATAGGGTGAGTTTTGTCATCATCAGGCATTGTAAGTATAGGCATAGTTGTAATGGAACCTTTTTTACCCTTTATTCTACCAGTTCTCTCATAAATTGTAGCAAGGTTTGTGTACATATATCCAGGGTAACCTCTTCTTCCCGGAACTTCTTTTCGTGCCGCAGAAACTTCTCTTAATGCTTCACAATAGTTTGTCATATCTGTAAGTATGACAAGCACATGTATATCAAGTTCAAAAGCAAGGTATTCAGCCATTGTCATAGCAAATCTTGGGACACTTATTCTTTCTATAACAGGGTCAGAAGCAAGATTAATAAACATTACAGATCTTTCAATGGCACCACTTTTCCTTAAGGATTCAATAAAGTAGTTTGCTTCTTCAAAAGTTACACCCATAGCTCCAAAAACAACTGCGAATTTTTCTTCTTTTCCTAAAACTTTAGCTTGTCTTGCAACCTGTAGAGCTACTTCATTATGAGGTAGACCTGCAGCAGAAAATATAGGAAGTTTTTGCCCTCTAACTAAGGTGTTCAGACCGTCTATTGCTGATATGCCTGTTTGAATAAACTCTGATGGATAGTCTCTTGCATAAGGATTTATAGGATTGCCAATTATTGGGACTGATTTTTCCTCAATTACATTTTCTCCACCATCAATCGGATTTCCAAATCCATCAAAAATTCTTCCTATGACATCGGGAGATAGTTTTAATTCAACAGGTTTTCCACTGAATCTCACTTTTGATTCAAGGATATTTAATTTCTCAGTGGATTCATACATTTGTACAAGAGCCCTTCCTTCAGAAGCTTCTAATACTTCACCATATCTAATACTCTTATCTGGTAAGTGCACAGAAACAAGCTCTCCAAATTTACATTCCTCAATATTATCAATTATAATCAATGGTCCAGCTATATCAGAAAGGCCTTTATATTCTTTAATCATATCCTACTTCTCCTTTGCTCTTTCTAATAACTCTTTAAAAGTTTTTTCTATTTCCTCTGTTAAATCACAATCATTAATTTTGTCTTCATTAATGTATTTAATTCTGCCAATTTTCTCTCTAATAGGAAGCTTTACAATTTCTTCTACAGTAAAACCTTTGTATAATATTTCCAAAGTTTTTTTGTAAAAATTTAAAATGTTATTAAGCATTAAGAACTGCTTTTTAGGACTAGTATAAGTATCAATATCGTCAAAAGCATTCTGATGTAAAAAATCTTCTTTAATTGAGTTAGCAGTTACCATTATTAACTTTTCTGATTCAGAGAGAGCATCCATGCCAACAAGTCTTACAATTTCTTGGAGTTCTGACTCTCTCTGCAATATACTCATTGCAAGTTCTCTATTTTCTTCCCATCGCGAGTCAACATTTTCAGAATAGTATTTATCAACCATTTCTGAGTATAGGGAATAGCTATTTAACCAATGAATTGCTGGAAAATGTCTTGCATAAGCGAGATTATCTTCAAGAGACCAGAAAACTTTTACAACCCTTAATGTTGCCTGAACAACTGGCTCTGACAAATCACCACCAGGAGGAGAAACTGCTCCAATAACGCTTAAGCTTCCTTCTTCATCTGAAAGAGTCTTAACTTTTCCTGATCTTTCATAAAAAGATGCAATTCGGGATGCAAGGTATGCAGGATAACCTTCTTCACCAGGCATTTCTTCAAGTCTACCAGAAATTTCTCTCATAGCTTCTGCCCACCTTGATGTTGAATCAGCCATTAAAGCAACACTATAACCCATATCTCTAAAGTATTCTGCTATAGTTATTCCAGTGAAAACTGATGCTTCTCTGGCAGCTACAGGCATATTAGATGTATTAGCAATTAAAATCGTTCGTTCCATAAGAGATCTGCCAGTTTTAGGGTCTTTAAGGAGAGGAAACTCCATTAAAACATCTGTCATTTCATTTCCTCTTTCACCGCAACCAACGTATACTATTATGTCTGCTTCAGCCCATTTTGCTAATTGGTGCTGAATTACAGTCTTTCCGCTTCCAAATGGCCCAGGCACACAGGCAGTACCACCATCTGCTACTGGAAAGAAAGTATCTATTACTCTCTGTCCTGTAGTTAGAGGTTTAGTGGGAACCATCTTTTCTTTGTAAGATCTGGGTGTTCTGACAGGCCATGTCGAAACCATCTTTAAGCTAATAACTTCATTTGAATTTTTAATCTCAACTTTTGCTATTTCATCATTTATTGTAAAATCATCTTCTTTTATCTCTTTAATAATTCCTTTTGTTGGTTGATTGTACAAGATAAAATGTTTGATTAGCTCTGTTTCTTGTATATATCCAATTTTCTCGAAAGGTTTTACTTCTTCTTCGACATTTTTAAGAGGAAAAAAATGCCATTTTTTATCATTTTGTAGTGGTGGAACATCAACTCCTCTTGTAATAAATGGTCCATATGAATCATAAATAACGGTTAATGGTCTCTGTATGCCATCATATATAGAACCTATTAAGCCTGGTCCCAATTGAACCGAGAGTGGTTCACCTTCTAAAATTACTGGTTCTCCTGGACTTAAACCTTGAGTTTCTTCGTAAACTTGGATATAAACTTTATCTCTATGAAGTTCTATGACTTCACCAAACAGTTTTTCATTTCCAACTCTTGCAATTTCAAACATTTGAGCCCTTGGTAAATCTTTGGCTATTATAAGAGGACCAGAGATGCTTACTATTTTTCCTTCATTCATTATTATTCTCACCACCTATCGAAATTAGATCAACTCCAACTGCCTTTCTTATCATTGAGCTTAAAGTATTTATTGCTAATTCTTTGCTTCCATCATTTGTTGGAATTGACATTATTATTGGTTTCTTCTCGCTTATTAAATTTTTATTCTCTTCATTTATTTGAGTAATGAAAGTCTCAGTTATAACTATAAAATTGTAAACTCCTGATTCTAATCCCTTTTTAAGATCTTCATTGAATTGTCGAACAGTTGATACTGGCAATATATCAAAAGAAATCATTTTAAAAATTCTAATAATTTCTCTTTCACCTATTATACAACATTTTAATTTATCCATATTTTAAAGATTCTCCGATAAAAGTTTTAATGTTGAATTGAAGTGATAAAAATATCTTATTTAGACTTAGTATTTCAAGAAGAAACCTTAAGAAATAAGAAATAATATAATTTAGACCATATGGTTCTTCTTTTTTTTCTTCTGCTATTGATTCTAATAAATTAAACCAGTAATTCTCGAAACTGAAAATTAGATTAAAGTTTATCTCTTTAATCGGAGAATTTTTAAGAAAAAAATCTTTAAAGAGAGAACTATCAATTTGAGAGGGAATATCTGAAAAAGATGACGAAAAAAGAGTTTCTAAAGACTCTTTACTTATATTTCCTGCTTCATAATAAATATTACATTCTTCATTATTTATACGAGCTCTGAATTGTTCAGTAATATTAAACTTATCAATTATATGAGATGAAATCTTTTTTGTATAACCTGTACCAGTATGAGCAATTAGGGATAACTCTATTAAATTATCTTTAAAATTTACAGTTGATGCTGATTTAAAAATATTTGGATCAAATTTGTAAATAACTGAGTGAATTAAAGAGAGAAAATTCAAAAGATAATTTTCTGGGAGTAATTCTACAACTTCGCTTAATTCTGTTAAATATCTTTTTAGGAGAATATTTTCAAAATCTAAAGAATCTTCAATTTTACCTTTAAATAGATATCTTTTTCCTTCTAAGTGCTGCAATAACTCAGTTGTATTCTTAAAACTGTTGAATAAACTTAGCTCTTCTTTTGAAATAAATAATTCTTCTCTTGCTTTAAGCAATCCTGAAGCATATGCATAATCCTCTTCTTTAGCTAAATGTTGTGTTCTTTTAGTCATTTATTGCGAATAATTCATTTATATATTTTGAGTTTCTATCAATGAAACTTTCAACAATTTCTGAGAATGGAAAAATGTACTTCTTATTAGAAACAACTATAGCTACTCCGCAATCTAAATCATTATCTACTCCACCAAATTTTATTGAATTAGGTATGTTGTTTAATTGTTGTTTAAATATATCTTCAGTGATTATGTTATGAAGTTCTTTGCTTACAATAAATATACCTTCTTTTATATTTGAAGACTTTAATGTGTGTTTTATAAATTTGCCAGGGTTATTTTTTACTTTTTCTAAAAGAGTAATAGTTAGTAAATTACTAATTTCTTCGATGAGATTATGTTTAATACGAAGTAATTTTTTTCTGTATTCTGATTCTATGAGAAATTTGGAATATGATAGTTTAGAGGAGAAGTCTTGATCAATTTTCTCTTTTTTCTCAATATATGAATCATTTAATTTAGCGAGCTCTGTATTAATATAATTTTCTACTTCTTCCTTTGTTCTTTTAAAAAGATTTTCAGCTTCTTCTCTTGCTTCTGAAATAACTACATCTTTAAGTCTGTCTAAGTCCATATCATTAAAATGCACTACCACCTATGAAGACGAGCAACAAGAATCCAGCAACAAAGGCTAAAAGTGCATAAGTTTCTACAAGGGCAGGTATAAGAAGAGCACCACCGGATTTCTCAGGTTGTCTGACAGTATAATTTATTGCAGCAGCTGAGTTTTTACCCTGATAAATTGCAGATATATATAAAACTATACCAATAAAAATAAAGCTAAAAAATAATGTTAGTCCTCTAAATATTGAAATAGGCTCTCCTTGATTAAAACCAAGCAAAATCATTCCAAGGAATGCAAGAACAAAGGAATACAAACCTTGTGTGGCAGGTAAAGCCATAATTACAAATAGTCTACCAAATAATTCAGGTTTTTCAGAAAGTGCACCTGCTGCCTGACTACCTGAAATATGCAATCCTTTGGAAGAACCTAATCCACCAAGCATTAAACAGGCAAACAAACCCACAATAGTCCAACCAATGCCAGTTGACATAAAGTATTTACTTAACAATTCAGCGAAAGTCACTCAAGATACCTCCTCTTTGATAATTATATTTTTTTGTATTTCAGAAAATGCTTTAAATTCTTCACCACCATTACTATAAAACCTACCGAAAAACTCATAGAAAAGTAGTCTTACTGGATGAACGAATGCTCCAAGAATACTTAGAAGTAAATTTAACAGGTGTGTTACTATCAAAACAATAATAACAAACAATAGACCAATTATCTTTATGTCTTTAAACATAAATGCAACAAGGTTAAATGACATTGCCATAGAAGATGTTGCAACTGAAAGTGCTAATAGCCTTAGGTATGAAAGAGAGTCAGCAAGAAGAGAAGAAACTCCATAACTACTTATTATTCCATAAATATTTAGAAAACCTTTGATTATGCGGTTGATTATTGATTTAGATTTAATGAAGCCACCTAAAAATATCATTATAAGACCTATAATCAATGCTCCGTAACCAAGGTTAATTAAATCTTTAGAAAATGTACCAGGACCTAAAAAATTGCCAGCAGCAATAACTCCACCAGGAATAAATATTAACCACGATAATTGGTCAAAAATTGCATCTTTATAATTTTTATTCTTTAAATTTGAAATCATTGCAAGAATAATTCCATACATTTGAGTAGCAACACCAAGTATCACTATAGCTATTAGCATTGTCATAATATCTTTCAAAGGATCGATAATTGTTAGGGAGTTTTTTATTTTTACTATTGGATTATTTGGATTAAGGTATGTTTCTGAAACTAGGTCTCCTCCCCATGATCCAGTAATAAGACCAAAAAAAGCAGCAGAGAATCCAGAATAATAAAAAAGTTTAAAAAAATTAACAGTACCTTTATCATATTTTTGTTTCTTCATAAAATAAAGACAGGTTAGAGATAAAAATAATCCGTAAAAAAGATCTCCAAATGCGATACCAAACAGTATTAAAAAAGCTACTGCAGTAAAAGGCGTTGGATCAATATCGCCATATTTGGGTATTCCAAACATTCTTATTATAAATTCAAAAGGTTTGAAAAACTCATTGTTTTTAAGTTTTACAGGGGCTTCGGGGTTATTTTTTATTTCTCTGATGTCATAATAAATTTGAGGATAATCTATTTCTATTGAGTTGATAACCTTTTCTTTTGATGAAGATAGTATATATCCTTCAACAAGAAACACTCTTTTAGAATCCGCAAATGCTCTTATTGCTTCGCATTTATATAATTCACTTTTTAAAACATCTGAAAAAAGAATTATTTTATCTTTCTCACAATTTAAGTTTTTAAGCTCTTTTTCTAATTCTTCTTTTCTTTTTTCTGCTGTTTTGAGCTTTGCTAAAAGTAAGTTTATATTTTCTAAAGGGGTGCCAGTAACACTAGAAAAGTTAATTTCTAATAGTCCGATTTTCCTCGCTATTTCAACAATATCTTCAAACTTCGATGCTGGTATAACAAATACAAAGCCAAATATTTCATCATCTTTAGCATCAACTTCTGGTACTTCCAGTATGTAAGAATTTTCAATTAAGGAAGTGTATTTAATAAGTTCATTAAAAGTTTTACCGGAGGAGTAGAAGAATAATACTTTAACTTTTTTCCACTTTCTTATTTCTTCAAATCTAAAGTTTAAATTTTGAAAAGGTTTTAAATCTTTTAATTTTGCATTTAAAATAACAATTTCTTCCTCGGCTTTTCTTTTCTTCTCAAATTTATTTTTTACATTTAGATAAAACTCCTTTAAAGAGAAATCTTTCTTAATTTGTTCTATTTCTTCTAATGTAAAAATAGGCCTTTTTGGAATAAAATTTTCTATAAAAGATTGCTTTACAGGAGATACCTCTTCGAGAGCTTTAATTATATAGTCTGTTTTTGATAAATCTTCCCGGATCAGCATTTCTTCGTTTATATCAACTTTTGGAGGTTCACTCAAAGTAGAGACATCTTTAATGTGAACAGTACCTAATTTGTAAAGATAATTTCTAAAGTTTTTTAACTCTCTCTTTTTTACAACAAAAGAAATCTCAGAAAGTTCTTCTATAGCCATTCAGTTTTGTTACTCTTTGAAAATATCATTAATAAACATTTCTTTTATTTTATTAAAGGCTTCGACCTTCCTTTTAAGGATAATATCTTCTTCTTCGAGATATTTTTTTTCGAGAGATTTTCTCAAATTATTCTCCAAGTCATTAAGCTCTCTCTTTTTTTCTTCTAAGTATGAGTTTAGTTTTTCCTCAAGATTTGCTTTTTCAAAAGTAATTTTTTCTTTAGCTTCTTCTTTTAATTTTATTATTTCTTCGTTCGTGGAAGATATAATTTCATCAGCTTTTGCTTCAAGATTTTGAATTTCTCTAAAAATTTCGCTATTTATCATCTTAAATATCCTTTATATAAAAAATTTAATTATTTACAACCTTTATTTTATTGTTCTGTGTTAACCCTTGAATATCAGCTCCTTTTCTTTTGAGTTTATTTATAAATTCAACTACTTCTTCGGTAATTATTTCTCCTGGTATAAGTAATGGGATACCAGGTGGATATGGACAAATTACATCATAAGATATTGCACCTGCTGATTCACTAAATGGAATAAGTTCAGGAGTCTTTGAAAAAGTTAAAGTTGGAAGCATTTTAAGAGGAGGTATATTAGGCAGCTCTATTTCAAATTCATTATCCATAATTTTTTTATTTTCATCAAAATAAGTTAATGCTGAAATAAGTTTTTTAATATCTTCTGTACTACTCCCAGCTGTAATAAAGCAGAGAATATTATTCATATCTGAAAGTTCTATTTCGATATTAAATTTAGAATTTAGTATAGATTCCACCTCAAACCCTGAATAACCTGCATATTTTGTTGTAATAGTTAGCTTTGTAGGGTCAAAGTCGAAAACACCATCTTTTCCAATAATGTCATTTTTATTAAAACTTTTAATATATTTGAATTTTTTAATTTCAGCTCTTGCAAAATTTGCAATTTCTATCTCTCTATCAATTATTTCTTTTCCTTTGATAGCCATATAGCTTCTCACAGCATCTATTGACATCATAAAAAGATAAGAAGGCGATGATGTTTGTAAATAAGCAAGTAAGGTTTGAATTCTTTCTTTTTCAATTTTATCTTCATTTAAATGTAATATTGAAGTTTGAGTAAAGCTTGGAAGCGTTTTGTGAATGCTTTGAACAACCATATCTGCTCTTAAATCAACTGCTGATTTAGGTAAATAGGGGTTAAAATGGAAATGCACTCCATGAGCTTCATCAACCAAAACAGTTAATTTGTGATCTCTGGCTACTTTTATAAGACCATCTAAATCAGTAGCCATTCCATAATAGTTTGGAGAAGTTAGTAAAACTGCTTTTGCATCAGGATTTTTCATAATGCATTTTAAGAGATCATCTGGAGTTATGCCAGTAAAAATACCAAGTTCACTATTAAAATTTGATTGAATAAAAACAGGTTCGATTTGTCCTAATACCAACCCTGCTATTGCCGATCTATGAGAATTTCTCTGTAAAATAAGTTTTTCTTTTGGTTTTACTGAGGCGAGTATCATTGTAATGACTCCAACAGTGCTACCATTAACGAGAAAGAATGAATAATCAGCTCCAAAAGCATCTGCAGCCAACTCCTGAGCTTTTTTAACAATACCAATAGGTTTGTGTAGGTAATCCAATCCTTCAACCTCTGTTAAGTCAGCAAGGTAGACGTTTTTACCGAAAAATTCAAGTAATTCAGGGGGAGCACCCCTTCCCCTCGTATGCCCAGGCATATGAAAGGATGTTCTACCTTTTGATATGTAATTTAAAACACTTTCGAAAAAAGGTTTTTTTGATTGATCTAATTTATTTTTCAATTATTTCTCACCTTTTTGTTTTTGATTATTGAAAGCAAATCTTTTAATTTATATGTATTTAGTACATCCTTTTTTTCGAGCCAACCTCTTCTTGCTGTAGCTACGCCAAATTTCATCATATTAAAGTGCTCTACATTGTGTGCATCAGTAGAAATTGCGACTATTACACCTGTTTCTTTAGCTTTTCTACAGTTTACATCACTTAAGTCTAATCTATCCCAGAAGGAATTAACTTCTAAAATAGTTCCAGTTTCAGCAGAAGCTTTAAAAATTTTATCAAGATCAATAGGATATGCTTCCCTCTCAGCAATTTTCCTACCTGTCGGATGACCAATTATGTTAACATATGGGTTATATATAGCACTTAAAATTCTATCTGTTAATTGTGATTCTGATTCCTTAAATCCAGTGTGTATTGAGGCTATAACAATATCAAACTCTTTTAAAACTTCATCTGGTAGATTTAGAGTACAATCACTTTTAATGTCTACTTCCACACCTGCAAGGATATAAGGCTTTTTACCTTTTTTGTTTAATTCATTAATTTTCTTAATTTGATCGAGAAAGTCAGAAGCTTTCATTCCTCCGGTAATTCCCATAGAAGAAGAATGATCCGTTATGGCAATATAATCATATCCTAAAATTAAAGCTGCTTGCTGTAATTCCTCTATCGTATTCGAACCATCGCTTTGATATGTGTGAACATGCAAATCTCCTTTTATATCTGATAACTCTACAATTTTTGGCAGTTTGCCTTTAATGGCAAGTTCAATTTCGCCAGTATTTTCGCGCATCTCAGGTGGAATATAGGATAAACCAATTGAATCGAAAACTTCTTCTTCAGTTTTTCCTGCTATTTTTACATCATCCTTTACCCTAAATACTCCATATTCATTTATTTTTAAACCTTTAGAAACAGCTATTTTCCTTACTTCTATATTATGTGCTTTTGAGCCAGTAAAATAGTAAAGAGCTGCTCCATATTCAGAATCATCAACAACTCTAATGTCAACCTGAATTCCCATAGAAGTTCGAGCACTACTTTTTGTTTCTCCTTTAGCTAAGATTTCAGTAAAGTATGGTAAATCAGTGAAGGTTTCCATTACTTCTTGAGGTTTCTCTGAAGTGACAAGTATATCAATATCCCCTATCGTATCTTTCATTCTTCGAATGCTTCCAGCCACACTTATTTGCTTTAAAGGACTTTTAAGCTTTAAATCTTTAACGATTGTCTCTGCTAAAGGATAAACTCTTCCTAATGGAAACCTTTCTGCAAACTTTTTAACCTGCTCTAAACCTTTAAGTATATTTTCCTCAGTCTTTTTTCCAAAACCTTTTAGGTTTGATAGTTTACCGGATAGAACAGCTTCTTTAAGTTGCTCCTTATTGGTTATACCGAGCTCCTTCCATAGTTTTTGAATTGTTTTTGGTCCTAAACCTGGAATTGTTAGCAGGGATAATAACTCAGTGGGTATCTCTTTTTCAAGTTCTTCATAATATTTGAGTTTTCCAGTGTTTACCAACTCTATTATTTTTAAAGCAATACTTTCTCCAATACCAGGAAGATTATAAATTTCATCACTTTCTACAACTTCTTTTATATCTTTTGTTAAGGATCCTATTGTCAAAGCAGCTTTTTGATATGCTCTAACCTTAAAAGGATTTTCGCCCTTTATTTCTAACATCTCTGCAATTCTATTTAATATATCTGCTACTGTTGCATTATCCATTTTTTTCAAGTTTTTCTAACATTATTTCTTTAAGCAATTGAGGATTTGCTTTTCCATTAGTTTTTTTCATTGCTTCACCCATAAAAAATCCAAACAAATTTTTCTTTCCACTCCTATAAATTGAAACTTCTTTTGGATTATTAGCTATTATCTCTTCTATAATAGATTCTAATGCATCAGAATCACTTAATTGAAACAATCCTTTCTCTTTTATAATATCATCTGGCTCTTTACCTGTTAACATCATCTCTTCTAAAATTGTTTTACCAATTTTCCCAGATATTTTCCCTTCATTAATTAAAGTAAGCATTTTTGTAAAATTTTCAGGGTTTAATGGTACATCCTTTAAAGATTTGTTCATTTTGTTCAAGTTTTTTAATATCTCGGAACTTATCCAGTTTACAATTGTTTTGTAATCTTTATATAACTTTGTGCATCCATCGAAGAAACTAAGAATATCTTTAGACGATGTGAGGAGTTTAGCCTCTTCGTTTGATAAGCTGAAATTTTCAATTAAGCGCATATATGCATTATGCGGTAGCTCTGGTAAAGTGGTTCTGATTTTTTCAATCTCATCATTTTTAACTGAGAGCAAAAGTAAATCTGGTTCTGGGAAGTACCTATAATCATTTAATGTTTCTTTACTACGCATCAATATAGTTGTTTCATTCTTTTCATTGAAAGCTCTTGTTTCTGATAATACAGATTCGCCCTTGTCTAAGAGGTTGTTTTGCCTATCTATTTCAAATTTTATTGCCTTAACAACTGCTTTAAATGAATTTAAATTTTTTATCTCAACTTTAGTACCAAAATTACCTTCTACATCTTTCAATGATACGTTTACATCGCACCTTAATGCACCCTCTTCCATCTTTCCAGAAGATATACCTAAAAAATCAACAATTTCTTTGAGCTTTTCAAGGAATTCTCCTGCTTCTTCTGGAGAAGTAATATCAGGCTCAGTAACGAGTTCAATTAAAGGAATACCACATCTATTAAAGTCTACTAAAATCTCATCTTCCCCATGAATAAGCTTTGCAGAATCTTCTTCAAGGTGGATTCTCCTTATTCTAATATCTTTTCCCTCTATGCTTAATAATCCATTTTCTGATAAAGGTAAATCAAATTGAGTTATTTGATAACCTTTGGGGAGATCAGGGTAGAAATAATTTTTTCTGTAAAAGCTTGATACATTATTTATTTTACAGTTTAAAGATAAAGCAAGCATAATACCCATCTTTACAGCTTCTTTATTTATAGTTGGCAAGGTTCCAGGATAACCCAAACAGACTTCGCAGATATTACTGTTCGGAGAGGCTCCATAATTTGTTGGACAACTGCAAAACATTTTGCTCTTTGTAAGAAGTTGAATATGTATCTCTAAACCTATGACTGGTCTAAACATTTAGCTCTTCCTTGATATATTTTGAAATTTTGTAAAGTTTCTTTTCAGATAGCTTGCTTCCAATAACCTGTATTCCTACAGGTAATCCTGAATCACTCAAGCCAGCTGGAATATTTATGGAAGGTAAGCCTGCAAGAGAAGAAGGAATGGTAAATATATCTGAATAATACATTTTTAAAGGATCTTTCTTTTCCCCAAATTTAAATGGAAGAGTCGGAGTGGTCGGAGCTAATATGAAATCTACTTCATTTAAAATTGAGGTAAGTTCTCTACTTATAATGTTTCTTGCAAGAAGAGCTTTTTTATAAAATTTATCAATATAACCCTGCGATAGAGCAAATGTCCCAAGGAGTATTCTTCTCTTTACTTCTTTACCAAAATTAGATGTTCTTGTTGAATTAATTGTATCTTCAAAAGAGTTAGCATTATCTCTTGCTCCATAACGAATTCCATCAAACCTCGAAAGATTTGAGGAAGCTTCTGAATCAGCGATTATATGGTAAGCTGGTAGAGCATAATTATAATGAGGAAAAGAATATTGTGTTATAGTAAATTTTTCCATTAAGAGTTTTTTTACTTCCTCATACCTTTCGAAGATTTCTCTGTCAATTGTAATATCTTCAAATTCTTTAATGGTAGCAAATTTACCTATTAAGGTCTCATCTGGTAGATCATTGTAGCTTTTTATTGCTAAAGTAGTACTATCAAGATTGTCTTTTCCAGCAATTGTAGATAAAAGTAGGAACAGATCGTTTAAATTTCTTCCAATGGGACCAATTTGGTCAAGAGATGAAGCAAATGCTATAAGTCCATACCTCGAAACTAAACCATAAGTTGGCCTTAAACCATAAACTCCACAGAATGCAGCAGGTTGTCTCACGGAACCACCAGTATCTGAACCAAGAGATACTAATGCTTCTTTAGCGCTAACTGCTGCAGCTGAGCCTCCCGATGAACCTCCTGGAACAAACTCTTTTGAGTAAGGGTTTTTTGTTAATTTGAAGGCTGAATTCTCCGTTGATGAGCCCATAGCAAATTCATCAAGGTTAGTTTTACCTAAAATTATTGCTCCTGCATCTTTTAATCTTTCAACTACAGTCGCATCAAAAGTTGATTTATAACCTTTAAGGATATTAGAAGAGGCTTTTGTTTCATGACCTTTTACATTTATATTATCCTTAATAGCTATTGGAATACCGTAAAGTGGCATATCAAATTTTTTAAGCTTTGTTAATTTCTCTGCCTCTTTTAAAGCTTCTTCTTCAAACACCTCGATAAATGCATCAATTTCTGGCTCGATCTCTTTAATTCTTTTAAGATATTCAATGGAAACTTCTAAAGGCGTTAAATCACCACTTTTATAGTAAGATTTAAGTTCCGATATTGATAAAGACAATATTTCTAAATTATTCTTCATTTAGAATTTTTGGGACTTCCAAGAAATCATCTTTTATAAAAGGAAAGTTATCTTTAATTTTATCAATATTATTACAATTAATTGAAATATCTTCTCTTAAAGTTAAATATTCACTGTTTTCTATTTCAACTGGTTCGTCTTCTAAATTTGAAATAATAGAGAATTCTTCTACAAGTTCTTTTAAGCTCAGTAAAAATTCTTCTCTTTCACTCTCTTTTAGAGAAACTTTAGACAGTCCACATAGATAATTTAAGAGTTCATTATCAAATTTCATTTAGTTGATTCTATCTAAGATCTCTTTTGTATCACGAGCTATCATTATCTCTTCATTTGTAAATATTACAAATACCTTAACTTTTGATTCATCAGCTGATATTTCACGACTCTTTTTTAAGTCTGTATTATTACGATTCTTGTCAAGTTTAACTCCTAAAAATTCAAGGTCTGATAGTGCTAACTCTCTAATTTGTTCAGTATTCTCGCCTATTCCTGCTGTCATAACAATTGTATCTAGTCCACCCATAGCAGCAGCATAAGCCCCAATGTAATGTTTAACTCGATATGCAAAAATCTGTAATGCAAGTTTTGCCCTATAATCTCCGCTTTTAGCAGCAGCTACAACGTCTCTTGCATCATTAGATATTCCAGAAATACCAAGTAGTCCTGATTTTTTATTAAAGAGGTTGTCAACTTGATCAACTGTCAAATTTTTTGTTCTCATAAGGTAAAAAACTATAGCAGGGTCAACACTTCCACATCTTGTTCCCATCATTAAACCCTCCAATGGAGTAAAACCCATAGAGGTATCTATAGATTTACCATTTTTTATGGCAGCCATTGAAGCACCATTGCCAAGATGACAGGTAATAATTTTTAACTCATCTAATTTTTTGCCCATCATTTTTGCAGCTTCTAACGAAACGTATCTATGAGAAATTCCATGAAATCCGTATTTTCTAATTTTATCACTTTCATAAAGTTCATAAGGTAGTGGATAAATGAAAGCATAGTCAGGTAATGTGTGATGGAAAGCAGTATCAAATACAGCAACTTGTGGAGTATTGGGCATTACTTCTTTACATGCTAAAATTCCAGAAAGATTCGGTGGATTATGGAGAGGTGCAAGTGGAATTGATTTTTCTATCTCATCAATTACTTCCTGATTTATTAAAATTGAGGTGGAGAATTTTTCGCCTCCATGAACTACTCGATGGCCTACTGAATCTATCTCTGAAACGTCTTTAATGACACCAACATCTTCGCTTGTAAGTTTGTTTAAAATAACTGATAGTCCTATTGAGTGATTTTTTATTGATAGAGTATCCTTGCTGCCTTCAAATTTATATGTTTTATAACTGAATATCGCATCATCTGAACCGATTCTTTCAACTAAACCAGATGCAAGCTGTGTTTCGTCTTTCATATCGTAAAGTCTAAATTTAATCGAAGAACTTCCACAATTGAGAACAAGTATTAACATTATTATTAATCCTTTCGCTAATTTAATCAAATTTTTGTAAACTTTAACAATTAAAATTAAAAGCAGGATTCTACTAAATTCAAGTACTAAAATTAAATTGAGAGTTCAAGAATGAGTTTTTTGCACTCTCAACAAACCTTAAGATTCTTACGAAAATAATAACTCCAAAATTGATCTTCCTTTTAATTAATTGATAAATTTATTCGAGTTTATTAAAATCAAACTTAAGCTATAGTAAATAAATTGAATTGTATAGCTATATAGATGCACACATAAGGATTAAAGTTATTATTTTCATGCTTGTGTTAAAGTGGTAATTTTACCTTATTAAAGTCACAAATAATAATATTATATTCTACAATTTTCTCTATCTATCTTTTTAATATATATTTATTTGAAAACATAAAACAAAAATTATATGAAACATCTTTAAAAACTATGAAAAATTTTATAACCCATGGATATAAAATTAATACTAATTTAATTTATCTAAATTTGATAAGCATTATCCTTAAAAAATCTATTTTGTATATTCTATGACATTTATTTAAGAATTAAAATGAAATCCAGTAACCCCTTATCACCAGTTTCAAATTTACCGCTAAATTCCTTAATATTTTCAAATTCAAAATAAATAACCAAATGGATTTCATTGTACATCCCGGAATAAGTCCTTGTTTTTACATCTTTTATATAGTCTTTCTCTTTTAATTTTAAAAGTTGAGCCTCCGCTTCACTTAATAAAATAGTGTTTTCAAAATCGATTGAAATCTCATTTTTTTCCTGATTGCTATAAACTGAACCAATTTTTATAGAGGGACAAATAGCGCCACCAGCAAGAAAAGTATCTTTAACTTCTGAAAAGCTGAACGAAATAGTTTTGTCCTTTTCAGTTATGCTTTTTAAACCAATCTTGTTTACGCTACTCCCTACAGAAACAAAACCTGTCAAGGGCTTAAAAGCATATTCTTTTGTTACTGTTCCTTTCTCTATTTCATATTTGAAATTATGTGGAAAATCCCTAAAAGCGTTCATAGTGTTTCGCCCATCGCAATAAAACAAAATAAAACCATTATCAAAAGAGACATCACTTATATAATCATCAGTATTCAAATTAATTGACTTGCAAACATTTTTATTTACTTCTATTAAAGCATAGTTGTAATTTGTAAGCGAAAGAATTGGTGAAATTTTATAAGATACCAAAAAATAATCGTTTGAGATCTTCTTAAGATTAAGTTCCTCTATAATATCTCCCTCTTTAACTCTACTATCTTCTGGATTTGACTTAAGATAATCATCAAAAATGCTTAAAGCCTGATTATAAATACCAAGCTTATAAGGCTCATTTGACACATTATTTGTAATACTTTTTGAACAGCTACAAACTGTCAGAATAATAAATGAAGTAATTAAACAAATTAATAATTTTTGCTTTTTTATTGTTTTTTTCTTTTCTTCTTTCACTTTAAGCTTTCTCCTTCCATATTATCTGTCTTGCCCCTAACGTTTTTCACTCTAACATCTCTTTGCATTTCTGTCACAACATAAGCATGAATAATATTTTTAATCCTTTTCTTATGCCTATGATATAACTAAATTATCTAAATTCAATCTCTTTGCCAAATATAATTTTTTATAGTTATTATTTTCAGAGTATTTTCAGAGGAATTAAATCTTTTTGAAAACTTTATTGCTCTTTCACATAAGATAAATTTGACTCATAACTATTAAATAGCTTCAAAGAGTAATATTTCGATGATATTATTCATAAAACAATTCAATTTAATGCTAATTATTTGTTTAAAACAAAATAATTTTTAAATTTCTGATAGTTGATTTCGGTAATGGTGCGATTTCTCTTATTATTCCAATGAAGAATAAGCTATAAAAAGTTTTTTGCATTGCCACTATATTTAAAAGAATCATTTATTGCTACTACAGGATCTCATCTTTTTTATCTTCATTAATATATAAGTGCTATAAAAATATATAAATAATTTGTATAAAAAAATTCTGTAATTCTTAGATACAAAAACTGGTTATTAGACATAGATTTACAATAGATACTTTCGAGAATGATGCTTACCCAGTCATCCTAAAGAAACATCTTTTTAAGTGAGCCAAAAGATCTCTTTTTTTCATTCATTTACAAATTAATATAAACATAAATTAAAAAAGAAAATTACTGAGATTATTCGCTTATACTCACAATCACCGAGTAGTTATGAGAAGATTCTTAAGGATCTGTCCAAGAAGATGCATTATAAGAATGACTAAGAAATTATAAATACAAAGACATTAATATTCCTCACTAAATAAGAGATAATATTTAACTTAGGATTGATAAGTTAGAACTCTAATTTTTTCGTCTCATTCACAGACATAAGAACTCTCAAGATATTAAATATTAAAAATAAGAAAGTTAAACTATAATTAAAGTATTTGAAAGGAGAGCAAAAATGGATGAGTTAATAAAATCTGGAGAAATGAAGCTAAACTGGGTAAAAGATCATATGCCAATTCTCAATCTTATAGAAGAAAGATTTAAATCGGAATTGCCTTTTAAAGGTTTGAAAATAGGAGTATGCATTCATCTCGAAGCAAAAACAGCAAGATTGTGTGAACTCTTAAAAGTTGGTGGAGCAACAGTTTATTTAACAGGAAGTAATCCCTTATCAACTCAAGATGATGTAGCTGCTGCAGTGGGCAAGCGAGGAATAACAGTTTTTGCAAAACATGGTTGCTCGGAGGAAGAATACTTAGAGTTTATATCTAAAATGATAAATGAGAGACCAAATATAATTCTTGACGATGGCGGAGATACTGTAAACCTTATACATGAAAAATACCCGCAATATTTGAGTGATGTTTTAGGCGGGTGTGAAGAGACCACTACAGGAGTTTTAAGACTTAAAGCTAGAGAAAGAGAAGGAAAACTTAAATTCCCAATGATTCTTGTTAACGATGCACTTACAAAATATCTCTTTGATAATAGGTATGGTACTGGACAATCAGTATGGACTGCCATAACTAATATTACAAACCTGATAGTTGCTGGTAAAGTTATTGTTGTTGCAGGATATGGTTGGTGTGGAAAAGGTGTCGCGAACAGAGCAAAAGCCTTAGGAGGAAGAGTTATAATAACTGAAATTGATTCCATCAAAGCAATTGAGGCTCATATGGATGGTTTTGAGGTTATGCCTATGGAGAAAGCATGTCCCTTAGGAGATATATTTATCACAGTTACAGGATGTAAAGAGGTTATAACAAAAAGACACTTTGATCTTCTTAAAAATGGAGCAATATTATGTAATGCTGGTCACTTTAACGTTGAAGTAGATTATAATGCTTTAGAAGAATATGCAATTTCAAAGAAAGAGGTTAGAAATAATATTGTTGAATATCTTCTTCCTTCGGGTAAAAGATTAAATTTGCTCGCTGAAGGAAGATTAGTAAATCTTGCCGGAGGCGATGGACACCCAGCAGAAATTATGGATACATCCTTTGCACTACAGGCATTATGCGCAGAATACATTGCAAAAAATAAACTTGAGCATAAATTATATAATGTTCCTTATGAAATAGATTTAGATGTTGGAAAGCTAAAGTTAAAAACATTAAATATCGATATTGACTCGCTAACTCCGGAACAAGAAGAATACCTTAAAGCTTACAATTTGTAATAATCATATTGAGCTTATTTTTTAAAAATAAATATAGAAAAATTCTATAACTACGATTAAAATATAATCAATATGATTGATTTTTATTCATTTGGTAAAATTATAGTTGATGACAAATTTTATAGTTCTGACTTGATAATAACACCTACTTCTATTATTTCGCAAAGGTGCTTTTCATTTAACATGCTAAATTATGAAATTTGTTGACAAAGATTATTGGTCTATTACCCCAAAAGAAGCAATCGAACTTCAAGAACACCTTAAAAATCTTGTCATTCTAAACAGTAAAATAAAATTAAATGATTTAAAACTAATAGCTGCAACGGATGTTTCATATTATAGGGATTCAAAAACTGGCAAAGCAGTAGTTGTTCTATGGGATTATAAAAAAAGTGAAATAATTGATTATTCAACATTCTGTTGCGAAATAAAATTTCCTTATGTACCAGGATTACTTTCTTTTAGAGAATGCCCTCTAATAATTGAAGCTTTAAAAAAATTAAGTTTAGAGCCAGAGCTAATAATTACCGATGGACAGGGTATTGCACATCCAAGAAGAATGGGGGAGGCAACTCATCTTGGTTTGATAACTGAGATTCCAACAATAGGGTGTGCAAAGTCAAAACTCTATGGAATTTTCGAAGAACCCAATAGCAAAAAGGGTTCTTACACCATTCTTTATGACTTTGAAGGTTCACCCATTGGAGCAGTTCTCCGTTCAAAGGATAACACAAAACCAATTTTTGTTTCTCCTGGATACATGATAGATCTTGATACATCTTTAAAAGTTATTTTGAATTTAATAAGTAAATTTAGGATTCCCGATCCTCTGAGAATGGCACATACTTTATCGAAAAGATGAAAGATAGTCTTTATCATCTATATAGAAATCCAAACTATGCAATCATCGTCCCTTTAATATTTCTTCTATTTTATGGGTGCATTGCTATATATAGTGCTACTTACTCGCTTGGAACAAGTAGTATTATGTTATCAAGGCATCTTATATATATTGTAATTGGTCTAATAATTTTCTTTATTTTCACAATTCTTAAGAAAGAGACAATTCAGGATTTAAGCTTTATATTATATGGAATAACACTTCTTTTGTTGATTGCGTTAATAGGGTTAAAGTATTTACATGTAATACCTACTCCTGCAAGGTGGATACAAATCAAAGGTTTTACTTTTCAACCTTCGGAATTCATGAAAGTAGCACTTGTACTTGTTTTAAGTAAAATGTTTTCATCTGATTTATCAAAAGCAAAAATATATTTTTATTCAATAATATTAACTTTAATACCAGTTTTGCTCGTTCTTTTACAGCCAGACCTTGGAACTGCAGTTGTTTTTCTATTTATTTTTTTAATTACATGCTTTGTATCAAAATTAGGGTTTCCTTATGTATTATTAACTGTTTGTTTAGGATTAGTTTTTGTATTTTTATTTCGTGACGTTATCTTCCACGATTACCAGATAAGCAGACTTACATCATTTATAAATCCTCTGTCTGATCCTGAAGGCGAAGGATGGAGTGTAAGACAGGCATTAATTGCGATTGGTTCAGGTGGAATTTTCGGTAAAGGTTTTCTAAATGGAACTCAGTCAAAAATGGGATTTCTTCCAAATACTCAATATTCAGACTTTATATTTGCTGTAATAGGTGAGGAGTTTGGATTAATTGGTTCATTAGTACTAATATCCTTATTTGCAATTCTTATATTTGCTTGCCTTAATCTGTCTTTTAAACTTGAAGACTACTTTAGTAAAGTAGCTGTATTAGGGATATGTGGGTATTTGTTCTTTCAAATATTTATAAATATAGGTATGAATGTAGGATTAATGCCTATCACAGGTATTCCGCTACCATTTATAAGTTATGGTGGGAGTGCGTTGATTTCAAACCTTACTGGTATGGGGATAATATACAACGCCCAAATAAATAGAAAAACATTAGAATTTTAAGGTTGCTCTTTTTCTAAAAGAAAGTTACATTATATAAGATATGATTAAAATTCAAAGATTTACAAATATTTTTAGTAAGCTTACAATCATCTTTTTTATTGTATTAATGATTTTTTCTTTTATTCCATTTAATACCATTTTTGGATTAAGAGATATTGATGTTACTGTAAAACCAAGAAGAATAAATACTAAAGCTACTTATATTATAAAACTTAAATTAGATATTCCTTTGGAGGTTCATGATTGGATAAAAATAATTTGGCCAAAAGGTACAAAACTCCCAGTATTACCCGAAAATCCAGTAGAAAAAGAAAAAGAGCTAAAAAGGATTGTTGAATCAATTTTTATAGGAACTTCTCCATGTACTGCCTGCCAGGGTTTACCTGAAATAAACTACAAAGAAAATTCAATCAGGTTCAATATTCATATGGAGTTAAATCCAAATATTGAAGGTTATGAAACTACAACTATCACTGTAACAGATAGGGTAGGAATCATAAACCCGGAAAAACAAGGTAGTTACATTTTAAAAGTAGCAACTGCCAAAGAGGGGGTAGCTACTCAATCTAATCCTTACCTAATAGTAGAAAGTAAAATTGGAGAACCTTCTGGCATACCAGAAGTTACAGTTGAACCAACTAGCTATGGAGTAAATGCAATATATAATATAAAATTTAATGTTGGAATAGGTGGCGAACTATCATCAAACCAGAGCAGAATAAAAGTAAAATTCCCCAAGGAGACTCAATTGCCATTTATTTCAGATAAATTAAATCCAACATTTATAAAAGTTAATAATAAGCCTTTAGGAACAAGGTTTACTATATCTGAAAATATCATAACAATAATTTCACCTGTTAATGTGGAGAATAGCGGAGAAGTCATTGTTTGCTTTGATAGATCGGTTGGTATTATAAATCCTCTTAAACCAGGAGACTATACTCTTTTTGTTTCTACATCAGAAGATCCTGAGTGGGTTCAATCTAAACCCTATACAATTGAAAAAGATTCAATACAACTAATAATTGATCCTCCAAAAGTTAAGAAAATCGCTGAGTACTCATTTAGTTTTATCATTGAAAGCCAATCCGTAATTGACCCAACTGCACCTTTTTATGTCCTTTTCCCTGAAAACATAAAATTAAACGATTCGATAGATAATAATGCAGTATTAATTAATAATGAGAGCCCAAAAGAGGTTAGAGTTAGAGAAAATATTGTATCAATTTACTCGTCCACTTATTATGAAAGTTCATCACTAATATCAATAACATTTACAAAAGAAGCAAAAATAAAGAACCCAGATAAAGAAAGTTTTGTTAAACTTGCATATAAACTTAGGGATACTGCTGAATGGAGATATACAAAAGAAGTTTTAATAAAAGAGGTAAAACTTGAAATAAAAAGTATAAATCTTGAACCAAACAATGCCAATGCTAATGCTAAATTCACTTTAGAGTTTACACTGGGCGGAGAAGGTGAACTAAAAGAAAACGATTCAATATTCATAAAGTTCGAGAACACGTTCAGTATCCCAAAAAGCATCGAAATTACACTTGTTACTCTGAATAGAGAGTATCCAAAATCTTTAATTGTTAAAGATAATAATTTATTACAAATTATTGTAAAAAAAACTTTTCTACCAGAGGAAAATATCACATTAGTAATAGAAAAAGAGGCTGGAATTATAAATCCTAAAAAAGGTGATGATTATTATACAATATCGATGTTTACTTCTTCTGAAAGGGAAGAGGTTTCTTCACCTCAATTTTATATTGCTCCACCTCTACCTGAAACAAAAATAGTTCTTAAAGAGGGCAAAATTGGTAAATCGGGGTTTTATATCTACCCCCCAATACTTTCCTTTGAAGTTTCTGACCCTTCTAGTAAAACCTATTTTTGGTGGAATGATCAAAATGAAAATAAATTACTCTATACAGCACCTGCACCATTGGATTTTGGTCAATATAAAGCAAAACTCTACTACTTTTCTACTTCTGCTTATGGAGATGAAGAGCCAAAAGCAGCAGATATACTTGTAGATACAGTGCTTCCTGAATTAATAATTGATGAACCAACTGAAAAATACCATATAACAAATTTAAATCCATTTTTAGTGAAGGGAATTATTAGTAAGCAAGGAATAACAATTTATGGAGTTGACACATATTTAATTGACAATATTTTGTATATCAACCAAACAAAAGTCCCTGTCTCAGATACTGATGGTTCATTCTCTTATG
>ERZ795052.2393-NODE-2393-length-22950-cov-37.379821_pt1 | contig 22950 bp, 23 predicted proteins | sample MGYA00375136_ERZ795052 | MGnify/ENA primary metagenome ERZ795052 (study PRJEB30181, sample SAMN05720156) | activated sludge metagenome | isolation source: Anaerobic digester | place: Japan | collected 2015-05-26 ... | reverse complement strand
CATCGTGAACGGTGGGGACTTCCCGCTCCGCCCCCTTCACCCCCGCAAGTTAAAGTGTCCTCAAAATCATCAACAAGAGACATACTAAAGCGTATTCGCTGAAAATACAAAGATCTTGCAGTTTTGGAATATTCTGAGAGGTGTAGAGGTTAATGCGGACGATCAGATCACGCCTTGCCCACCCATTGCCCGGCTATTCCACCAGTTCATCCAAGAGGAGATCATATGAAGGGCTGTCGTGTTTCATACGTGCAAGCACCACACTCTCTGCCCGATGGACTGTACCAGCCACAGACTCAACCGCAGGAACTACCCTACCCAGAGAAAAAAAGTGGATTTAGACTAGTTTGAAGAATGGATGGCTCTCAGCCTTGGGCTCGATCCCTAGGTCACGCGCTGCTTCCATGATGACAATGTCAGTGTAGGCCTGGGCGGTGATCATCGCCTCGACGTTCTCGATCGGGCCGTACATGATCAGATCTGCACCGAGTGTGCTTGCGATCATGTTGCAGCCTATATCGGGAGCAGACCAGGCCGCCTGGCGCACTCCATCCAGACCACCAAGATAGTGGTGCAGGAGCTGCTTGACCAGCGCATCCTTGCCCTCGAGCCCGGCCAACTGCTGCGATGGGGCCTTCTTCGTACCCTTCCAACGCTTCAGCCACGTCCAGGAAACGGTCATGTTGTGGTAGGCACCACCGGTCGGAAGACCGTGGATCGCCTTGCAGGCAAGGATCTCACGGTACGCGCCGCCTGACCCAAGGCCGAGCGGGGTTGCTGCGGTATCAAGGATCGGGCGGGTGATCCCGCACTTCTCTGCGATCTCGAGCATCCCGAGTTCCTGGCCGGCGACGCCGCCCTCGACCAGAACCTTCTCACGGCCGGCAACCGATGGATCGGCAGGGTTGAAGGCAAGGACAATGGCTGCGTTCACATCACTCTTTGCAAGCGCCTCCATGTTCTCCGGCGAGATCGAACCGTTGATGGAGTTGTAGATCGCGCGATCCGCAACGCCGGACTGTGTGACATATTCGCACGCGTGTGCAAGCGCCGCCGGGACGGACGAGTCCATCAGGAATGCGGTCTTGTCATCTACGCTACAGAACCAGTCGATGTAGCTCTCAAACGCCTCACCGTACTCCGCGATGATCTGGATGAAGTGTGGAATCCCGGTGATGTCCGAGAGTTCCTGGCAGCGGTTCCAGAGAGCCTCTGCCGTCTCTTTATCGATCTTTCCGGTTTTGTCATCCAGAACAATCTCGTGCTTGTTGTAGAAGATGGATGCACCGAGCACGGTGGGGTACTCTCCAGGCTGCCCGCCGAGCTTGGTACCGTTGAAGTCGTGTACCACCTGTTCTTTTTCGAACTTGAACATATTCGTCAATCCTCCTTACAGATACTCAACCAATTTGGGCAGTAATACCAGCAACATCATGAACACAATCAAACCTGCGACCAGTCCGTAAAGGATACCGATGTCGCGCCCGATCTTTCTTCCGACGCGCTGGGCAACCTCCGAATCCACGAACTCGATCTTCTCCTCGATGGCGTCGAGCCTCTCCTCGATCTCGAGGAACTGCGGGTTTACACCTGCAACAGCCACTTCCGCCGCAGCGCCCGCCTCTTTGACCTCGACGATCATGGGCTCTGCGGGGAAGGCACCCGGATCTCTCGCCTTAAGTTCTGCGATCTTGGCCTTGATGGTTGCCAGGTCCTCCGTCTCCATGATGTTGACGATCTCAACCTGTTCCTGGAAACGCTTGATCGCCTCTTCAGGAAGGTTCTCGATGAACGGAATGGCACCCTGAGCACCGACGATCTTTCCGCCGGAGACACCGTTTGCATGCAGAGCAATGAAACTCTGCCCGGCAAGATGCCCTTTCACCTCCGTACCGCAGCAGAGGACAAACCTGATGTTGGGATTGGAGATGACGTTTGCGATGACCTTCTCAAGACCAAGGTTCTCGGTCTTGCAAGACCCGGCGATTGCCGCTCCGGCATCGCAGATGCCCTGCTCGTCGAGATGCGAACCCATGGTGACGACGGCAACGCAACTCTGCGGATCCCCCGCATGGAAGTCGCCCTTGACGATCGGCCATCCGCTGGCCGGTGATTTCTTCTCAACCATGTTAGATCCCTCCCAGCAGCAGTGCAGGAACCAGGATAAAGATCATGACAAGGGCAAGCCCGATCGCAAACCCGATTATCCCCGAGTCCATTATGCCTGAATCCAGCTTGTTCGTTCTGGCAAGGATCTGTGCCTTGTACCGGATGGATTCCATCATCCTGTTGATTGCAGTCATCCGGATGGGGCCGGTTGCCTTTGTAGTTTCTTCTGCCATTTATATCACCCCAGCAAGATGAACCCCAGGATCACAAACGAGACGATCAGACCTATCATGAGCCCCTCGATCTTACCTGCATAGACACCTGCCGCAAACCTGTTGCGATAGCCTATGTCGGTGACCATCCGCTCGATAACCTTCATCCGTGCGTGTATCAGTGCCAGTTCGCCAGAAAGCGGCTGGACCTCGCCGGTCACTTCCTCTGCAGCAGCGCCCGCCTCTTTGACCTCGACGATCATGGGCTCTGCGGGGAAGGCACCCGGATCTCTCGCCTTAAGTTCTGCGATCTTGGCCTTGATGGTTGCCAGGTCCTCCGTCTCCATGATGTTGACGATCTCAACCTGTTCCTGGAAACGCTTGATCGCCTCTTCAGGAAGGTTCTCGATGAACGGAATGGCACCCTGAGCACCGACGATCTTTCCGCCGGAGACACCGTTTGCATGCAGAGCAATGAAACTCTGCCCGGCAAGATGCCCTTTCACCTCCGTACCGCAGCAGAGGACAAACCTGATGTTGGGATTGGAGATGACGTTTGCGATGACCTTCTCAAGACCAAGGTTCTCGGTCTTGCAAGACCCGGCGATTGCCGCTCCGGCATCGCAGATGCCCTGCTCGTCGAGATGCGAACCCATGGTGACGACGGCAACGCAACTCTGCGGATCCCCCGCATGGAAGTCGCCCTTGACGATCGGCCATCCGCTGGCCGGTGATTTCTTCTCAACCATGTTCTTTCACCTCACAGCAGTCCTAATACAACGACACCGGCAATCAGAAGACCAATTGCCATGCCATACCAGAATGCGGTCACGCCTCCAGCGATCTTGAGAACACCTTCCCTGTTCGGGAACGAAGACAGGAAACTGCCATCTCCCGAGAGCATATCTATCAGGTCATCGGTGATCTTCTCGAGTTCAGCCACCTGCTCGAGCACGGGGGTGTATGAGACACCGACTGTGGTGACGACACCGATCATCGGGTCGACAACCAGTCCATACTCTGGCAGCACATGAACGTAAGCCATTCTCAGGCACCTCCCTTTGGTTCGATGATAGGCTTGGCGTCAAGCCAGGCGTATGCGTCACGTTTCGAGAGGGCGATGTATTGCTTGTAGGTGTAGAGCCACCCGATGACAGAGATCACAAGCGCCAGGAGAGCGGCGTAGGTCGCGATGAACGCAAACGAGATTATCGCGACGGTTATCATGCTCAGGAACCCGCATTCCGCGGCGAGCATGAGCGTCCTGTCCTGCTTCTCCCCTGGTCCGAGGCAGGCGTTGAACGCGTGCTGGATGGCGATGGCGCCAAGCATGAAGATCGCGGCGATGACGCCGCCGCCGATGACAGACATCTCGTAGGTCTGCATCGTGAACCCGAGGAACGTGATCGTGCCGGTGATCATACCGAGGAACTCAAACGTACCACAGGCCATCGTCACAAGACCGAGCACGGTGATCGCGCCGATAACCGCAAGTTCTGTCAGCGAAGATACCATTGCCGGGATATCCATCCTGACAACATGATTGGCCAGCAATCCGGCGATCGCTCCGATGATCGCGGCGACTATGAGTGTAACGATGGGCGTCAGTGGCCCGGTCGTCGCACCGAAAAGCGCGGCGATTACACCTGAGCCGAGCGCGATCATACCCGCGGACGGGACACCGGTACCCAGACCATAACTGCAGAGATGCTTGATCGTGTCAGCACCCCAGACGAGCGCAGCGACAGCAGCAAGCCCGCCGAAAAACGCGAGGTACGGCGCTTGCAAGTAGGTGTTGAGGTACGTCAGGTAGAGACAGACGAGCGAACCCACAAGACCGTAGATCATGATCTTGTTGTGAGGGACGCCGCCTGCCCCGACTTCAACCTTTACTGTCATTTAGAATACCCCCAGTAGTTGGAACAGCCCGAGTGCAACGATGCCTGCAACAGCGGATGCCACGGCGGATGCTATGATCGCCCTCGGGAACCGCTTGAACTTGGGGTCATGCGGCCCTTCAATGGTACCGGTGATGTTGTATGCCGCAAGCACAGCGTTGACCAGGAACATGCCGACAGCGAAGATGCCTGCAAGCGAGATCGCAACAGGCGCGATCTGCTCGACCGTTGCGCCCAGAATTACCGGCAGCTGAGCCTGGTAAACCCCCAGAAGCTCAAGATAGATGAGGGTCCCGCCAAGACCGCCAAGCGCACCGCCGATGACACCGCCAACCCAGGAGACAAACGGCAGGCCGTGCCCCTCCGTGCCCTGGCTCTTGTACTCGGGGAAGGTGTCGCCCGTGATTGGATCCTTTGCGACCTTGCCCGAAGCAGCCGGGATACCCATCCCAAAGACGTAGATGATGTTGACCATCGTACAGGTGATCGCCATCAGAAGCCCGCCACCGATCGCACCGCTGGCAACAGCGATAGCAAGTCCAAGCGGGGCAGCCCATGCACCGGCAAAGAGTCCGGCCAGACCGGCACCGGCAGCAAGCATCGCGACACCTGTTGCGATGCCGGGTGATTGCCCCATTGCAGCAGGCGCGCCGCCGACCGGGACGAAGTGGACGCCGAACGCGACCAGGGCGCCGCCGATGACGATGCCGATAAGAGCTACCAGCCCGGCCATCTGCAGCAGGAGGTAGGCAAGTGCAAGCGCAATGACGATGAGAACTATACTGAGAACGATACCCATGGCTGTCGGCGGCTGAACACCCGCCGTCTGTTTGGGCCCACCAAGTGCGGTCATGACGATGCCTCCTCAGGCGCCACGTATGGACCGAAGGTCTTTCTTGCCCAGACCTCGATGTAGCGGTCGATTATGGCAAAGATGAGAATCACAACAACGCCGACCAGTATCGCACCCCACCCGGCAGCGACCGGTTCAAATACCACAGTGCGCCAGAGTTCGAAGAAGACGATCAGCCCAAAACAGATGCCCGATGCCGGACCACCGAGTTTGGCGCTGAAGAAACCGTTGTCAATCGAGTTCCGCTGACCGGCCTCGGCGTAGCGGACAATGTTGCCTGACGCGGCAATCGGAACACCAGCACCGAAAGCCTGATTCTGGTACTGCCGCTCCTTTCCATAGAACGGGTTACCCGTCGCAGATCCGGCCGCGCCAAGCGCGATACCCCATATAAGACCCAGCAGCGGAAGCGGGAAGGGGTGACCGAGCGCACCGTTCATCAGGTGACACACTGTTACAGTAGCGAAGATTGCTACGAATGCGTGCGCCATGGTCACGGTCGTCATCGATTTCAAGATATCGACGTAGACCGGCTGTTCGAACTTGGAGAGACTTGCAGTACGCCCAAGGTATGCTGTTGTCGCATAGACGCCCTGCACGAAGACCGCGAGAGCGCTTCCGAGCACGATTGCAAGTATCGGGTTTATCTGCATCGCCATGAATGCCCAGGCAAGGCCTGCACCCAGAGCAACCCAGAGGCCGTACGCGGGAGGTTCACCGGCAATTGCCTTGTTAAATATGCGGTGAACGTATCCCATCTGCGGAGCCAGCTGAACCTGCGAGTTCGGGTCACCCTGTGATCCTATATCAGATTCAGTGTCTTCCGCAGCGCCAGCTATGGTTGCAAGAGCGCCTGCCAATGCGGTAATGCCGATGCCAAATATGATCTCTTCCATTCAGCATCCTCCTCCGGTGCCCATGCACCGAAGCATAAGTTCAAAACCTTTTTGGTTCATTTAACAGTTGTTTATGATTTAATTAAAGGTTTCGAAAAGTTTCGCCAATATCGCGACAAAACGTAAAAATTCGCCCGGATCGTTCTGATTACTCCGTAGTAGTTACTCTAAAGAAAAAAAAGTTGATTTAGATTTACCGGGCCGGTATGATGAGCGAACGCTCGCCGGCAGGCATGAACTCGCGGATTGCACCCTTCGCGAACTCGCGGCGCGGTTCGGCGAAGTCGAACTTCAGCGACGGGTCGGCGAAACAGATCTTGACGAGGGGGCTGTAGCAGAACGCATCACCGCGGCCGTAGTGGGCACCGCCGACGATTGCAGCGTACTCACCCTGGTGGCCGACGTTCATCGCGTAGTTCGGGTAGTTCGGACCACGCAGTTCGCCCATCAGACCGCGGTCGGGCTCAATGGAGAGTGAGTTCGCGGAACCGCACTGGTCCTGGAGGTCGTAGCCGAAGAACCCGAGACGTGACCAGCCGTCCTTGTGGAGGAGCATGGAGAGGTACCAGGCGTTCAGGCCGGCGTTGGAGTTCCCGGTTGCAATCGAGGTCGAGAGACCCGATGCAGCGGCGATGACACCGGCGCGCTGTGACCCGCCGAAGTGGTCCTCCATCATGGTCGGGTACTGCTCGTACTGCTCCATGGCGTTGAGGGAGACCTCGGTTGCAATGTCGTTCACGATCTCCTGGGTTGGAGCGACCCTGTCCTTCGGGCTCGGGTTCTTCCAGTCGACCCTGTACTTGTCCTTGATGTAGTCCATACCGTAGTATGTGAACTCATCCAGGATGTTGTCGGTGTAGGCCGCGGTCGCGTACTGCGTGAACCCGACACCGCCGGACATGTATGATCCAAGCCAGATCTGGTCGTAGAGCATTGTCCCGGCGCCGACAACCTCGAGCGAGGCCTTCGCGGGGTCGTTGGGGTACTTCCGGTTCGCCTGGATGATATCGCTGAAGAGACCGAATGCAAGACCGCCGGGCTCGTTCGGGCCGCGGGCACGCCGGGCAGGAAGGTGGGTTGCCATCTGGATGACGCCCGCGTGCTTTGCGGCGAAAGCCAGGTCGGCGACGGCCGCTTCACCGGCGCACATACGGTAAGCCCCGATGAAGGACATACCAAGCTGCATTGCAGACCACCGGGAGGTCGTTCCGCCATCACACGTCCGGACAACCGTTGTCGGGATGTGGATCGCCTGCCAGAGAGACTTCCCTACAGCTGCGGAGAGGGCCTCGGCCTGCTTTGCCGGGAAGAGTTTCTCGACGTCGAGGACGAACTGGGGCTCCAGGTCGTCCACGAGCTCCTGGTCGCCGGAAAAGACCTTGACGTAACAGTCGTCGACAAGGCCGGGGTGGGTCTCGACCATGTGCTCCTGGACGACTGCCGCACCGGGCATCGCGTGGTTCAGCACGTGGAGGTACTCGTTGATGGTCTCCGGGGTGACCTCCTTTCCGAGACGCTTCTGCAGGGTCTGGTGGGCGAGGTCCATGCTGACGATGACCGTCCTGCGGATATCGTCCCAGAACTGCTGCATCGCAGCGTTGTTGACGAAGTGCAGGTCGTCGCCCTCCACGAAGACGCCGGTGCCGGAGACCTCGTAGGTCATCAGCTGGCGCTGGCCAAGCGGGATACCGCCAAGGTGGCAGCGCACGGGGTCGTACATGGAGATGCCGCGGTCCATCTCGATGGCACGGCTCGCCTTTACGAACTCCATCTTCCGTGCGGACTGTCTGATGCCGCCGAACTTGTAGTACTCCGCCGTGTTAGACTGGACATCCTGTCCCTGGAACTTCTCCTTGAGGGATTTCAGGAACAGTTTCTGGGTCCTCTCAATCTTTGCCATTGTAATCACGCCTCCTTTGGCATGAAGCCGTATTTCGTCCGCAGCGAGTGGATGCGCTGGACGTACTCGATGTACTCGGTGTCGTTACGGAACGGCGTGCCGCCGAGCGAGTGGAAGATCGTCGTGTGCTCCTTGAGCCAGTTCTCGTCCATCGGCTTGCCGAGAACAACCGGCCGGTCGAGCGGCTCGCCGATCTGGTTCTTGACGTAGCGGACGATCCCGTCCTCGCCAAGGACGCTCCTCTGGAGCATATCAAACATCATGCCGTTCTCGGCAAGGCGCAGAGAGTGGCCGTGCACCGTCGCACCACGGATGCCTGTGCGGGCCGGGTCAAGCAGCTCGGTGTTGACAAGTTCTTTTGCGTACTTCTCCAGGTCACGCTCACGGCACTCGATGATCTGACGGCCGGAGAGCGTGCCCGGGTCAATACCGCGGAAGCGGTAGCACTCGGTGTATGTCCGCTGGTAGGGGTGGCAGGGCGCGAAGAACATCGAGTCCGTAAACTGTATGTAACGGACGCGGTCGCCGGCCTTTGCACCATCTGTCGGTGTTACAATCTTCCTGACGGGGCAGTCGGGCTCCTGCTGCTCGGCGAGCGGCGGGTGCGCTGTCGGATAGGCGGCTCCCGGCGCCCTGTGGCCAAGAAGCAGCACGATGTCCTCATCAGTTACATCACGCATCTTTTCAAGTTTCTGGGTTGGGTTCATCTGCTTGCGCCGGTTTGCGGCGACCTTGGATGTACCCGGTCCATATTGGGGCTTGTATGCCATTTTTCATTCACCTCATGTTTGGGCTTTTTAGCACTTTCATAACGGCACGGATGACCTCTGCCAGTTTTTCCCTCTCAGGTGTCTGACCCCGTGTCACGCCGCTGACAATATCCATAACGATGCCTTTCGTCCTTATCCGGTCGGGCGGGGGCATAACCACCGCTGTCCTGACTCCCTCTTTTGCGAGATCCTCAAAGTCTATCGGAGCCTGGGAGACTACTATTGCCCGGATGTTCGCGTGCTCAAGGATAAACCGTACCTTCTGCACCACATGGGAGCGGACATTCCCGTGGTGCAGGATGGCAACCTTGTGCTGCTCCATCTGGGCAACCTCTTTCTCCGTCAGCCCGAAGTAGGCTCCAAGAACGTGACCGGCGACGGGCGAATCCGCCGGAACCCCGCTTCCTGCATTCAGGACGAGCGTGGTCACGGAGAACTCTGCCCCCTCTCTCCGGAGACCGGAGGTTATGTCGCAGACCGGTTTTGTCACGTGTCTGCGGCCCGGGGACATGCCTACCACGATCACGTCAGGGGACCTGGTCTCGGAGATGGTGCCACGCTGGGCAAGACCCCCACCTTTCCCCATTCCCATGCTCTCGCGGCAATCGACAACCTGGGTTACTCTTCCGATCGGCATCTTTACTTGTTTCCCTGTATGATAACGGGGCCTGCTTTTTTCCTCGGATCGACCAGTCCAAGGATCTTGGTGTCAGCATCAGGTCCATACTTCGCGTAGTCGGACACCGTCGGCCTGGTCTTCATAAACCGCCCTTGTTGGATAGTGCAGGAGAAGTCCTTATCAGCAAAGACCTCGTCGACTGCTTCTCCTATGGCCGGGATGTACGACTCGTCCTCGAGCTCCAGGATGATTGTTCCAACCTGCACCTCAAGCTGCACATCCTGGTCGCCGACGCGGATAACCTTACGGTCCGGGTGGGGGTTGGGCTGCCCCCGTGCCGGGCCGTAGGGAACGGTAGCGGGAAGGCTCGGTCCATTTATGGACATCCTGCGGATCCCACCGACCTGAACAAGCCTGTTCAGGAGTTTTTCCGCGGTTTCGGGTCTGAGGAATCGTGCAGACACGATTCGAACCTGAGGGTATATGGCTTCAGTCATCAGCATCCTTGAGTTATTTACACACCCTGTGCGATCTGCTGGATCGGCTTGTTGAAGACGTCGACCTTACCGTAGGTGTCAGCGTAGATCTTCGAGGTGCTCTCCGGCGAGAACATCTGGGTTCCCGCATCGAGCGCCATCGCGGCGACCACGCACGGGATAGCCACACCTGCGGCATGCCTGGTCACGACGTGGTTGCCGTTGAAGACACCGGGGCCTCCGCCACCGTAGATCGAGTGGCTGAAGAACGAGAACCCGACGGCGGTACCCATCACACGGCCGTAGTCGCAGCCGGGAAGACCCGTCTCGTGCTCAACCAGGTCGTTGAAGTACAGCAGCGTCGACGAGACCGCCTGTGCGAACCGTCCGGCACCACAGTTGACCATCGTGGCTGCCATGGTTCCCGCAGCGGTGTAGGCGTTCCAGAGCATCGGATCCTTCGTGTCGTAGAACTGGAAGTAGCCGCCCTTCTTACCGGGGGTGATGACCCTGTCCTCGATGGCGCGCTCGACCAGGCTCTGGACAACCGTACCGATCGTCCCGGTTGCGCCGTTTGCCTTTACGAGGTCGTAGACCAGGTTGTTCGCGTTCAGGCCCTGGTATGCGTAGGCAAGCAACTGGGCGCGCTCAAACGGACCGACGGCGTTCCCCATCTCAAACATTCCTGCCTGCTCGAAGGTGGACGAGAGAGCTGCACCCTGCATCGCGTTCTTGTTGGTCATCATGACGACATGGTTGACCGGGATGTTGCGGAGTGCGTAGCCGAGACCCTCGTTGTTCTGGGGGATCGACAGAATGGACGTGACGTTGGCGCCGGAAAGGTCCATCGTGTGCGGGTAGGAACCCCAGACTGCCGCCTTGACCATCGCTGCGTCGAACGGGTCGACATTGAACTGGTCGACGATCGCAAGGGTCGTCGCGGTAGCGACCGTGGTAACCGCCACATCGTAGGTGGATGCAGCCTCCAGGCGAACTTTGGGCACCTCAACAAGGATGAGTTTGCCGCCGCTGAACTCGCGGATGTTGGTGTCGTCGCCCTCCGTGACCTGGACCATCTCCTTGATCTTGGAGACCACAGCGTCCTTGTTGCCGACGATATCGAGGTTCAGCTCACGCCCGAGAACATGCCCTTTTGCTACCTTTCCGGCCTTCAGGCCATCCTGGATACCACCAAGGTTGACCGCAACCGTCCTCTTGGTGAGGTCGATAATCTTCCTGGTCGCCGGGTTGATCACAGGGCTGATCTTCTCCAGCGGCACACCACTCTTCAACAGTTTGCCTGTATCATCGTACAGGTCAATCGTTTCTTTGTATTTTGCCATAATTTTCCTCCATTACCCTCTTTAAGTGCATACAATCCAGGAATGTACCATGAACCCTAATTGCATCGCTGACTGTCGCTGCCGGTGACTACTGCACGTCCTCATGGGACAAATGATAATAACCTTCTCCGACGATATAAGTGTTGCTATTTTGTTCGCTATTGACCATATAAAATCAATCTTGATCTTAAAGAACTGCTGGAAAAATCCGGATTGCCCGGTATGTCTTGCGGATCCGCCATGCGCGCTGGTAATAATGATCTAATAGTATGGTAACACATTGTAATATTTTTTAATTACACGCTGCAACAGGTTTCCTACCCTCGGCACCATGATGTATATAAAACAAAAATAGACTCTTTCAGCGGCCAACAATTACGGGGCCTATCTCTAGCCCAAATTGGCAACAAGGTCTTTTCATAGGGGTTTCTGGGCTGCTCGTCCGGGAAAAAATTGAAATTTTCAGGCCTCGATCCGCTGGTAGATCTTACCATAGATCGTCTGACCCTTACGTTTTCGGTGACGCTCCCCAAGGTCACCCTCGTATAGAGCAAAACGACCTTTGATACTGTCCATATCGATATCGACATCCCGCCGGTATGCAAACCCCGGCATCATGACGTCAATGGTGCCAAAGACGTAGATCTCGCCTTCCACCATCTGACCACCGAGCCGGCTCTTTGCATTGCCCTTGATGACGATCCTGCCGCCCTCAGCGTGGGTCGCCACGTGGACATCGACATCTCCACCGATGATGATCTCACCACCGGTCATGAAGGTGCCGATATCACTTCCAGCATTACCCGCAACAATGATCTTCCCGCCGGACATGCCACGCCAGTCACCACGGTATGCGGCGCCAAGGTAGTTCCCGGCGTTGCCGTTGATTACGAGTTCTCCACCCTTCATGCCGGTTCCGGCAAAGGCATCAACGTTCCCGTTTACCGTGATCCTGCCGCCCTGCATCCAGGCCCCTACATACATGTCGGCGTTGCCGTTGACGACGATCTCGCCTCCGGTCATCTTCATGCCGATGTACTTAACCCGTGAAAGATCACCGTTGACGACGATCTTTGTCGTCTCAGGCGTCGACCCCGTCTTGCCGGAGACTTCAAAGAAGTCCCCGAGCCGGTGCTGTTCTCTGCCCACGTAGACATGGAGATCAGCGATCTCTTCTGCCTTCTTCCCTGCAAACGCATCCGGGGTGATGTTGTCCGCCTCAAGGTAGAGATCGGGCTGTTTCTTCATGGTGAGTGTAACGGTTTCCATGCTTCTTCTCACCTCACTGTGTGGCGTCAACCTCGATCACGTAGGGATTCGGAAGGTAGTGGTGTCCCGAAACCTCGTAATTGTTCAGCGTGACGGTGTAGTAGCGGAGGAACTTCTCCCTGACGTCCCGCATCACCTGCGGATTCTCGTTCACCTTCGCGTTCACCCAGAGCGTCCGCTTGTTCCCGTTGCTCACGATCTCATGGTCACGGATGACCTGGATACCGGTCTTGAAGAGGTGCTCCGCGCTGGAGAACGCCTTCTCGATATCATCCGGTGCATAGGGTTCGTTCGGGTTGAAGTCGTAGACCGCAACATCCGCATCGAGACCCGGGGCAAGCCCGCCGTAGATCTGCGACAGTCCGAGCGCCTTTGCAGGTCCGGCCCGCGTCATCTGCGCGATCTCATAGAGATCGAGTTCGCGATCGATCCCGGCGAGGTTGGTCGCCTCGATGACCTTGTCCCTGTGCTTGAAGGAGTCAATCTGCTGTCTGCGTGCCTCCTCACTCATGAGCCACTTCATGATCCGCGGGTAGCGGGTGAACGGCCCTGCGTTCGGGTGATCGGTGGAGAGGAAGACCCGCATTGGGTCTTTGGCGAGCAGCGCAAGTTCAAGGCCTATACACCACTGGATGGCGCAGACCTTGATGCTCGGGCTGTAGATGTAGGGCACGACCCCCGAACCGGTCTCGAGTTCGACATCGGTGTTCGCCCATTTTAAGTGGTTCAGCTCGGTGAGGTGATGCTCGAACGGCCCATCTGCGGTCATGGTGGTGGTCTCATCGAGCGTCACAGCACCCAGGTCAATGGTGATGTTGTCGTGCGAGTTCACGTAATCGATGATCTCGGGTGCCTTGGACTCAAAGTTCCCCCAGGAGTCGCCGCCGTAGGAGTGGAACTGAACGTGGGTGTGGTGCATCACCTGAGCGCGACCGAACTTGCTCCTGGGCTTGATGCCCTCCGAGAGCCTGAACGTATCAAGCGTCGTCGTGTAGTTGCCTGGATTCCCCAGGTTGTTTGCGTGAATATGCATCGAATGCGGGAGACCGAGATACTCGTTTGCCTCGATCAGGCCCTTCACGATCTGCGCCGGGGTTATGTTGAAGTAGGGAACCGGGTCATGAACGTTCTCACAGTTCAGACCCCAGCCCCAGGCCTCGGTGCCGCCCGGGTTGACAACCTTGACCGCGTAGCCCTTTGTGGCCCGCAGAAGCCAGGCGACGTAGGCGGCGGTGTTCTCGATCTCGTTGTTCTTGAGGTACTCGAGCACAAACCAGTTGTTCCCAAAGACTGGATAGGCACCCTGGTCGAGGATCGGGGTGTCCCTGATCTCCTCATGGGTGTGCCGCGCATATAGAGGCGGCATGGCCGCCTCCATCACGGTCGTGTAACCCATACGGGCGTAGTTGTAGCCTGTCCGGATGGTTGTCGGGACAGAGAATCCACCCTGCATCCGCTCGATACCGCTCCTCGGTTTGTAGGTGAAGAGTTTGTCCTCTGGACGGAAGTTCCGGCCGATATTCACCTTCGGTCCGGCAACGTGGGCATGGACATCAACACCCCCCGCCATGACAGTCTTGCCCGTGGCATCGATGACCTTCGGATCTTTGACCTCCGTTGTCTCGACAATCTTGCCGTCCTTGATGGCGATATCAACCACATCCCCCTTGATCCCGAGGACAGGATCGAAGACAAACCCGTTCTTGATAAGATACTCTGCCATCGCTTAAACCCCCTGTAGTTCCTTGATACGCGCAAGTACACGACCGAGGAACTCCTCATCAGTCATCATACCATCCGGCGGCTCGACGACCTTCCTGGTCTCGATCGGTACGTTGTCCATCCTGTATGCACACCCGCCGACCTCGATGCCCACAAAAGCGACCGGAACATGAACCCTGCAGACCTCGGTGGTCGGGGTCTCGTGCGGATCGATCGCAACCGATGGAAGGTCATAGATCTTCCTGACAGACCTGAACGGGAAGTGCGCCCCGGGATCGCTGGCGATAACCAGGACGGCATCTACCTCATCTCTCCAGAGCAGGTCGTTTGCCGTCGTCTCACCGGGGTTGTAGCGGGCAAATCCGCGGGATAGGTCCACCGCGTAGGGGAACCCGAACAGCCAGCCCCAGACCTGACCGGAGCCGGTGACGTTGTAGTGCCCGCGCATCGGCATAATGGCAGCCTTTGTGTACTCGTTTAAGTCACGGGTGACCGCGATGGCCGCATCGATGTTATGGTTCTTTCCAAGCGACTGGGTCACACCCATACCGAAGAAGATGATCGCAAACCGGCCGCTCTTGAGCGTCTCGGCGGCCTCGTAGATCTTCTCTTTCGGAATTCCAGCAACCACGTCCGGGAGGTGCTCACCCTTGAAAGCAACTCGGAATGCGTCGAAGAGCTCGTAGTCGCGTCCCTGCTCGACCTGCAGGTGGATGTCTGCAATTTTCGCGGTGTCGGTACGCCGCGGGTCGACCACGATCATCTTCCGGCCGGTGTGGCCCTTGCCTGTGAAGAATCCACGGGGGAAGATTGAGTAGCGGGACATGTGGCGTGGATGGGCGTGGGCCGGGTTGCATCCCCAGAAGAGGATCCGGTCAGCACGGTTCTTGATCTCGCCGAGAGTGCAGCTCGGGATACCGATATCCTGGACCGCAATAAGCGACGTTCCGTGACAGACGGTTGCCGTGTTGTCCACGACCGCCCCTACCAGCTCACCGATCTCTGATCCGATAGCCTGGGCTTCACAGTTTGTGGAACTCCAGCCATACATCAGCGGCTTTTTTGCGTTGACAAGCATCTTGGCGGTGTAGTCGATAGCCTCATCGTATGTGATCTCTTTCCAGGATCCGTCCTCCTGCCGCATTCGCGGCCGGGTGATACGGTCCTTTGCCTGGGAGTGGAGGAACTTCTCAGCGCCGATGGCGCAGGCGTTGTAAACCTCATGGAGTTCCTTCCCATCGTCGCTGACGACGACCTCGATGTCGTCGCAGAGCGTTCCGCAGAACGGGCATATCACATCAGTTACGGTCCTGCTCATGCCAGTTCACCCCTGCACCCCTTGCGAACCAGTTCAAGCGAGTTCAGGACGGGTTCATTCTTGGCAGCCTCCACTGTAACGGGGGTGCCTTTGAATGTCGGCATCCCGGTGGAGTAGGTGTTCGGGTTGACCACCCTGTTTGCCCATGGACCCATCGGGATAAATGCTATGCCGGGGTGAGGACCCTGGGTTGCCTCGACCGCCTTCACGACGACGCTGCCGTAGTCGCTCGTGACGCGTACGTTCGTGCCACGGAAAACTCCCAGTTTTTTGAAGTCTGTCGGGTCGAGCTCGATGATCCCGCAGGCGGCGGTGTAGGCGGGTTTTTCCTTACCCGCCTCCATCGACACCCCCTGCTGGATGGTGCGACCCGTGATCAAATTCACTCTGATTGCCATTGGTATTCATCCCCTGTCTGTTATTGGTATATTATTATCTGGCAATTATCTTATCTGGCAATCTCCTTGTTGAGCGGACTGGGACCAAGGTCTTTGATGGTCTTGACGACGTCTTCGATGACCGTGGCCCACTTTGCACCCTCGGATGCGGAGACAAAGGTCATCCTGAGACGTTTGTCCTCAAAACCGATGTTTTTGAGGACTGTCTTGAGGAGGAACATCCTCTTTGCGGCCTTGTAATTGCCCTCAAGGTAGTGGCAGTCACCGAAGTGACAGCCGGAGACCAGCACCCCATCCGCTCCATCCTGGAATGCCTTCAGGATGAAGAGAGGATCGATCCGGCCGGTGCACATAACACGGATGGCGCGGATGTCTGGCGGGTACTGAATACGGGAGCCGCCTGCAAGGTCCGCACCGGCGTAGGAGCACCAGTTGCAGATGATGGCGAGGATCTTTGGCTTCCAGTTCTCGTCTGCCATTTACTCTTCACCCCCAAGGAGGAACGCATCGATCTGTGCAATGATCTGGGGTGTAGCAAAGTGCTGCATCCAGATTGCACCGCCGGGGCAGAACCCGCCGCATGTCCCGCAGCCCTTGCACTTGGCCTCGGTGACCTGCATGACCCTGCGCCCATCCTTCTCGACAAGTGCGAGGGCACTGTAGGGGCAGAGGTTAACGCACAGCCCGCATCCGGCGCACTTCTCCTCGATACACTGGGCAAAGTAGGGCTCAAGCTCCACCTCTCCAAGGTGAATCGGGATGGATGCCGCGGATGCCGCGCCCTCGGCCTGGGCAACCGTGTCCGGTATATCCTTCGGCCCCTGGCAGACACCGGCGAGGTAGACACCGGCGGTTGTGGTGCCGCAGGGGTTGAGCTTCGGGTGAGCCTCAAGGAGCCAGCCGTCCTGCGAACAGGATACGCCGAAAAGCCTCCGGGTCCTCTCGGTCTCTGCGCTGGGCTGGATTGCGGCCGCAAGCACAACCAGATCGACTTCAACGTCCACCGGCCGGCCAAGGAGCGTGTCTTCAGCGTTGACGTGGAGGTTCTTTGTGACCGGGTCTTCGAGGATGTTTGCAACCCTGCCGCGGATGAACTTTGCGCCCTCATTCTGGATGCGGTAGTAAAACTCCTCGTACATCTTGCCGAATGAACGGATGTCCATGTAGAAGATGTAGGGCACCGCGCCCGGGATCTTCTCTATGATCTGGTGGGCGTGCTTGAGGGAGTACATGCAGCAGAACCGCGAGCAGTAAGGCTTACCAACGCCGGTGTTGTCACGAGATCCTGCACAGAGCACGAACCCGATCCTCTTTGGAGTCTCGCCGTCGCTTGGGCGGACGAGGTGACCACCGGTAGGACCGGAAGCGCAGATCAACCGCTCGAACTCAAGGCTTGTGATGACGTTGTCATACCTCTTGTAGCCCCACTCGGTCTTCTCCTCGATCGGGAAGATGTCGTAGCCTGTTGCAAGGATGACGGTACCGACCTTGACGTTCATGAACTCGTCCGTTGCATTAAGGTCAATCGCCTTCTTATCGCCGCAGATATCGACACAGAGACCGCACTTGACACAGGCATCGAAATCGACGGTGTAAAGCAAGGGGGAGACCTGCGGGTGGTAGATGTAGATCGCTTTACGCGGGGCCATGCCAACCTCGAAGGGGTTTGGCTTGATGACAGGGCAGACACCCTCGCAGTCGCCGCAGCCGTTGCAGCCGCCGCCAACGTAACCGCGGGCTTCCGCCTCTTCCGTTGTAAGGACACCGCGCGCCTTCTTCCGGAGGGTCACGTCGAAGTTGCCGATGTAACCCTCGACCGCCTCAACCTCGGTGTAGGTCAGGAGTTCTATGTTCTCGTTACGGTAGACGTCCACCATCTTTGGGGTCAGGATGCACTGCGAACAGTCCAGCGTCGGGAAGGTCTTGTCGAGCTGGGACATCCTGCCGCCGATGGTGGGGTTCTTCTCCACAAGGTAGGTCTTGATGCCTGCGTTTGCAAGGTCAAGCGCCGCCTGCATACCGCCGACACCGCCGCCGACGACCATCGCGGCCTTCTCAACCGGGACGCTCTTTGGAACGAGGTCCTCGAGAAGGGCCGCTTTCGCTACGGCGATCCTGATCGCGTCCTTTGCCTTCGCGGTGGCCTCTTCTGGCTGATGCATGTGCACCCAGGAGTTCTGCTCGCGGATGTTTGCCATCTCAAACCGGAAGGGGTTCAAGCCACCCATCTTGGTTGCTCCACGGAACGTGGGCTCGTGCAGACGGGGTGAACATGCCGCCACGACTACCCCGGTAAGATTATGCTCTTTTATGGCATCTCTGATCTTGTTCTGGCCGGGAGTCGAGCACATGTACTGGTAATCGTCTGCGACGGCAACGTTCGGGAGTTTCCTGGCGTATTCCACGACCGCCTTGACGTCGACGGAACCCGCGATATTGGTACCACAGTGGCACACAAAAACGCCAATTCTTGGCTCTTCTTTCGTTTTGACTTCTGCCATGTATCTGCACCTCACAGGATCTTCTTCAGGAACGGCTCAACATCGACGGCATGTAGGTCGAGTGCCAGTTCATCCGGGCTCATGCCCTGCGCCAGTCCAAGGAGCTCGTTATAGTGGAGTACCGGGAGTCCCCAGGCAATTCCAAACTTCTCCTGGATCTCGAGTTGACCCCTGTCAAACTGTAACTGGCAGAACGGACAGACCTCGGTCAACGCATCTGCGCCAACTTCCTGCAGGTTAATCATCTTCTCGTTCGTGATGTCGAGTGCGTGTGTCAGGTCATAGCCACGGACACCGCCACCGGCACCGCAGCACTGCATCTTGTTGCGGTACTGGACCGGCTCGGCACCTAGCGCAGCGACCAATTCATCCAGCCACATCGGGTTCTCGGTGTCGCCGAAGTGCCGATCTTTCTGGGGCTTCATCAGGTGGCAGCCGTAGTGGACGCCGACTTTTACACCCGTCAGAGGGCGGGTGACGCTCTCGGCGATCTTATCGACACCCACGATCTTGGGGTCATAGTACAACTCTGCAAGGTGCCAGACGTCGATCGAGCCTTTGAACTCCATATCGATCTCTTTGAGCACCTCGTTGACCCCGTCACGGAGTTCGTCGTTGTGCTTCAGCTTGTGGTTGACTTCCCAGATCGACTTGTAGCAGCCGTTGCAGATGAGGGCGATATCCATGCCCATCTGCTCGGCGAGCACCAGATTCCGGGCCGCCATCGCATACCAGATGTTCAAGTCGATCGAACCGAACGCACCCGGCGCCGGGCAGCAGCTTGCGCCCTTCAGGGGGAGGAGTTCGATGCCGACCTTCTCACTGGTCTTTATGGCCGCCGCCTCGATGCCGGGGTAGCGGTTCGGGGCGACACACCCGAGGAAGAATGCATACTGACGCTTGTTCTCGCTCATGTTATCACTCACCCTCCGACAGTATCCGGTCGGCACGTTCTTTCAGCCCGTAGTGGTCCAGGATCTTCCTGACGCCTGGAAGGTACTCTGGGTATTTGTGCGTTGTCTCCGGTTCCGCGTCGAGACCGAGCTTCTTACGGGCAGCACGGTTTGCATCATTGTTCGGGACGCCGTGCCCCGTCTTGTAGATGAGCTGTACGGTCTGGAGGAAGTTGCGCGGAATGATATCGCGACGGGCGGCAATGTTCCTCATCGCCATGATAGCGTCGGTCGGCGCAAGATCACGTGGACACCGGTCGGTGCAGGTGTAGCAGGTTGTGCAGAGCCAGAGGTCCGGGTCGGTCAGGGCCTCCTCCTCGAGACCGAGGACTGCCCTGCGCATGAACAGCCGGATACGATAGGAACTCCGCGGTGCCGAGGGGCACGATCCGGTGCAGGTGCCGCACTGGAAGCACATGTGGGCGGCCGTCTGCCCGATCTTCTCAACCTCATTGAGAAACCCGGGATTGGTGTCAGAAACGTAGTACTTGCGGTCCCGGAGTTTCTCAGCGAGTTTCTGGTCCTTATAATCTTTCTTCACTGCCATTGACTATCCCTCACGCCTTTTCCGCCTCTTTCAGAACCTTGACCTCAACCGCTCCAGGGGTGGTCTCTTTAACCTTTGATGTCCTGGTGATGAGCAGTTTCTCCTTGATCTGCTTGAAGAGATCCGTATCCTTCTCCTGCATCCGGATAGCCGTCCGCTTAAGGACAATTGCACCCTCGCTTGGGCAGGCATTGACGCATGCGCCGCAGAAGATACAGAAATCCTTGTTGATGGCTATATTAGCCTCAATCTGCCCCTTCATCAGCTTTGCCGGGAGAGGGCTTGGCAGGTAAAGCGCATTGCAGGGGCAGACCTCAACACAGGTCGAACAGCCACCTGGGCACTTCTCGGGGTAGATCTCGATATCCCCTTCAAAGACCTTCTCGACGGTGATCGCCTCTTCCGGACAGGTGTGTACGCACCAGGTGCAGGTGCAGCAGTTGTCCTGCTCGATATCGACCTTGCCGGGCAGTTTGGTGCTGACGAACTCGCGCTCCAGGGTGATTGCATCCTTGGGGCAGGCCTCGACACAGATCATACAGCCGTCGCAGGTAATCTCTTCCCACTTTACCTCGCCTTCGATCTTGGCGGTCTCGGGGGTCGTGGGTTTACGAACAACGGTGATACTCGGACAGAGCGCACCGCAGATCCCGCAGTAATCGCACTTCTCGGTATCGACGGTGAACGTCGTCTTGATCTCAAGTGCTGACTGGCGGGGCTTGCCGGCTTCGTCAGCGCCCTCGAAGACGGGGACGTCCCGGTTGATGGCATCCCGCGGGCAGACCTCCTCACAGATGGTGCAGCGGTTGCACTTCTCTTCGTCGATCTTGGTGACCATGTCGTATGTGGGGAATCCCTCCTTCTCGACGATCGGGAGCCTCTCCTCTCCATCGATCTTGAGCGTCATCGCATTGAAGGGGCACATGATGACGCAGACACCGCAGTAGGAACACTTCTCGGGATCGACGTTTACGGGTTCAGCATAGTCGATCGCACCACGGCGTGTTGCACCAACCGGGCCGAGCGCGATTGCTTCTTCCGGACAGGCGTCAACACAGATGCCGCAGCCCGTACAGGTCTCAGCGTTCAGGATCAGGTTGTTGACCGCTTTCAGGAGCCTCTGCTCCATAATGACGTTCTGTCCTTCCCGCGTTTTAGAATACTTTGGAAACAATGCCATACTCTTGTATCACTCCTAGGCTTCCACTTTTCGGGCTCTCGCCCGGCTTTCCCAGGGTCCTGCAAGTCTTATAACTCCGTAGGGGCAGGCCTCGACGCAAACGCCGCAACCGGCGCAGAGCTCCGCATTGAAATCAAGGATAACGGCCTTGCCGTTTACGACCTTGTAGATCTTATCCTTGGCTACCGGACCTTCGGTATAGAGCTCCAGAGCATCGACGGGACATGCCACCACGCAGTTGTTGCAGCCAGTACATTTCTCCATATTGACGTGCAATGCAAATGCCATGGTTTCACGCACCAGATCTGATCGATTAAAAATCGATATGAAAAGAATTGTCAAAGAATATACATAAACTTTCTGAAATTCGGCAGCCTTATATTCGGGCAGCACAGTTATTCACAGGATTTTATAAATCAAACAGATTGCCATGTTGACCAATTCCACCTGGTCTCACCATTAAACCCGTTTCCGGCACAGGAGAAGAGAAATAAAACATAAATATCAGCCTGGTGTTGCTGGTGAAAATTGGTGGGTAAACGCCGACGTTAACAACGATGCCAGAGAACACGCCATCCCATGGTGGTGGAGGGACTGTCAATTCCCCACCTCCCCTGGGGAGATGAGATACGCCGCGCGGTGAGAGCAGCATCCATTTCCCGTACCCGTCGATTCTTCGCCCCCAAGAACAAGGTTGCACAGCAACCCCACCCTTAAAAAACCGGGCCCCTGCGCCCATACCGCTCTACTGAGTCCGGGTGTACCTGTTTGTGCAGGAGTGTGCAACCCGGATCGCCCCATTTTGCCCTTCTCCGTGGTGCTGCATCGTCACGTAAAAAAAGAAACCTTATTCTGTCCATATCGTAACATTGTAGCAAACGAGGTGTAATTTATGGAACTGAATGGCGTTACTATAGACGATACCTATGCGGAGGGTTTCCCTACCTGGGTGGCACGGCCGATCATCACCGCCGTCACGGAAGAGTGGGCTTACAAGGCCGCTCTGGAGGCGGTAGGGTTTGCCACCTCGACCATAGGGTGTCCTGCCGAGGCGGGTATCGACTGCTTTGTCTCCCCTGACGAGACGCCTGACGGACGGCCCGGCTATGCTATCCTGATCTGTGCAAGCAAGAAGAAACTCAAAGAGCAGGTCGTTGAGCGCCTATCTGAGTGTGTTCTCACCGCACCGACGACAGCGGTCTTTGACGGCCTTCCGGATCTCATTGACGATGTCCCGGAGAAGATCCCGGTCAAGCTCCACTTCTTCGGCGACGGATACGAGGAGAAGCGTGAGGTCGGCGGCAGGACGGTATGGGCCATACCGATCATGGAGGGGGAGTACATCGGTGAGGAGGAGTTCGGTATCGTAAAAGGTGTTGCAGGCGGCAACTTCTTCATCATGGGCGAGAACCAGATGGCCGCCCTCATGGCCGCACAGGCGGCGGTCGACGCCATCAGTGGTGTCTGCGGAGTCATCACACCTTTCCCCGGCGGCATCGTTGCGAGCGGTTCGAAGGTTGGGAGCAAGAAATACAAATTCATGAACGCAAGCACGAACGAGGCCTACTGCCCGACGCTCCGCGAGAAAGTTGCAGGAAGCAAGGTTCCTGATGGCGTCAGGGCAATCTACGAGATAGTCATCGACGGTGTCGACGAGGAGGCGGTAAAGAGCGCTATGGCAGAGGGTATCCGCGCCGCAACGAAGGTGCCGGGCGTGAAGTACATCAGTGCCGGGAACTTCGGCGGCAGCCTGGGGCCGTTCAAGCTCGAGTTGAAGGACGTTCTGGCCGATTACCTATAAACTTTTTTTCTCTTGCGCCCGGGGACTATTGCAGGATGACCGTCAAATCGCCCGGGTGATGGGGCGCGTGTAAACGCCTTTCTTCCACGCTTATCAACTCGCGGAGCCCGTTTTCCACCTGTCGCCCCCACACGATCGATCCTCTTAAATATCAATATTAACGACATTCTTGTTAACGATAATTT
>ERZ795052.2389-NODE-2389-length-22970-cov-4.561379_pt1 | contig 22970 bp, 20 predicted proteins | sample MGYA00375136_ERZ795052 | MGnify/ENA primary metagenome ERZ795052 (study PRJEB30181, sample SAMN05720156) | activated sludge metagenome | isolation source: Anaerobic digester | place: Japan | collected 2015-05-26 ... | reverse complement strand
GTTCGTCTTCAGTCAATGATCGACCCATTGCTGCTTCAAGCTTTTGAACATCCTGTTTGAAAGCCTGTTCGGTTATTATCTCAGTTCTAATTAACTTTACGGTGGCAAGCGGCGTTCCAAGTGAAGATGATTGCCCCCAAATAGTTCCTAAAAACATAACTGTCACGATAACTGCAAGTAGACGCTTAGGTTTCATGCTAATTCTCCAATCATTCATTAAACTTATGTACTGATTAAACAATCCATACTGCAATAGGTTAAAGAAAATCGATTTTTTTTTCAAGGGATCATGATAGTGGTATGTTGGGTTTTATATAATTTTGTTGTTTTTTACTGTTCAGTATACCTAACTCATACTGAACTGCAGCAAGTTCTTTTATTTGCTTATTTTTCTTATATATTCCTGCTTTTACCTTAAGTTGCCACTTTTGAAAATCATAATCAGGCAATAATGTACTAAAAAAATCTAATTCGTTAATAATTTCTTCTGGGCGCAAATATTTTTTTAATTCTTTTTCAAGTAAATACTTAAGTGCGCTGATAATTACATCAAAGAAGTAACCAAAGGTTGGCTTTTGTAATTCTTTGACAACCAACTGTTTGATAATCAGAAAAGCTTCATGATAGCGTTGTCTCTTTATGTATTCTTCCGCAATACAAAATTCTGCATCCATGGCTTCGGCGCGCTCAAAAAATCTTTCAAAACGTGCATCAGGATTATTTTTAATGGTTTCGTAGAGCTCAAGCGCTTCATCTTCCATATCATGGAGTAAATCATAAAATATGAGTTTCACTATGTATTCCGGTTTATCAAGGCGTTCACGCAACCATTCACGATAATCGAATTGTTTAGGTTCATTTTGTAGCTTTTGCTTTTTTAATAAGTGATCATAAGCAAATCGCTTTGAGGGATCTGAGAGAATTTTATACGCTTCGATAATAATCCGCATTGATTCATCTGAACCAGTGCCTGAATCAGGGTGCTTTTCTTTTGCTATTTTACGAAAAGCTTTTTTTATTGTTTTTTCATCAGCATTCTGGCTTATTCCGAGAAGTTCATAGTAATTTTTTAATGTTTGTTTTGATGCCATCCGGTATAAAAAAACAAAACAGGGCTGTCCTCATAGAACAGGACAGCCCCTTTAGTGATGCTTAAAAGTTATTCGTTTGTTTTTGTTGTTTCAGATGCAGAACCGGATAAAGTTTCTGTTCCAGGAAGCACTGTTGATTCAGTAGCAGAAGGTGCCTGTTCCGACTGCCATTCTTGAATAATTTCCTGTTCCTGCTTAGGTACGACTGGTGCAATTTCTGGTTTTGGACCTTTATTAATAATTGCAAGCGTAAAGGCAATAATAAAAAATAGTGCACCAAGCACATAAGTAAATTTTATCACAACATTAGTTGATCGAGCACCAAATGCTGCATTGCCAGCGTTTGCAAATACTCCACCAAGCCCCTCACCTTCCTGGTCCTGTATAACAACCATGAAAATAAGGAGAATACAGACAATAACAAACACAACTAAAAGAATAATTCCAATAACACCCATACTATTTGTATCTCCATTACAACTGAATTACAAAACACATGTTATGTACCGTGTACCATACTAAAAATATATAAAACTTTCAAGGTCATATAACTATTAAACAACAACAGTTGCAATTGGTACAAATTGATCTTCTTTTAAAGAAGCACCACCAACAAGCGCACCATTAATATTAGGCATACTCATTAGTGCCTGTATATTTTCTGGTTTTACAGAACCGCCATATTGTATAATAGTATTTTTCGCAACTTCATCACTATACATTTTGGCGAGCACGTTTCTTATAAAAACATGAACAGCTTCTGCATCATCTGGAGTTGCATTTTTCCCGGTACCTATAGCCCAAACCGGTTCATATGCAATTACAATACTACGCATCGCTTCTTTTGAAACACCAGCAAGTCCTTTTTCTAGCTGTTCATGAATAACTTGTTCAAGCTTACCCGATTCACGTTCTGCGAGGGTTTCTCCAATGCAGAGAATTACCTCAAAATTATGTTTTAAAGCTAAAAGAACTTTTTTGTTTATGAGTTCATTTGATTCTAGATATGTATGCCTGCGTTCAGAATGCCCTAAAATAACTGTCGATACACCAATTTCTTTAAGCATGAGAGGAGATATTTCTCCTGTATGAGCTCCGCTCTCCTCCTGTCCCATGTTTTGAGCGCCAAGCCTGATATTTGATCCCTTAAGTACTTGCGCAACAGATGCAAGTGCTGTAAACGGTGGTGCAACCATCAATGTATGTGAAGTAGCAGAGAGGCGTTCGCGAAGTATTTTAGCAAACGATACAGCTTCTTCGATTGTTTTATGCATTTTCCAGTTACCAGCAATGTATAAATGTTTCATAGACTATCCTTGTATTTATCAATTTTCCGCAAATTAGCAATGTTTCTGTAAACCGCTCATCGTTATGTTCTGCACACTTCAATACCTGGAAGTTTCTTTCCTTCGAGTAATTCAAGCGATGCACCTCCGCCAGTTGATACATGGGTCATTGAATCCGCCAGACCAAACTTATTAACTGCTGCAACAGAATCTCCACCGCCTACGACTGTCATTGCACCGTGCTTTGTTGCTTCGGCAACAAGTTTTGCAACAGCTTCAGTTCCTTTTGCAAAAGCATCGAATTCAAAGACCCCAACCGGACCATTCCACATAATACTCTTGGACGCGAGTATTGCAGTTTTATATGAATCAAGGGTTTTTGGTCCCACATCCATTCCCATGAGGTTATCTGGAATAGTAATGGTATCAACAGACACTGGTGCAGCTGAAGCATCAAAACGATCAGCACACACATGATCGATGGGAAGCAAAATGGTAACACCATTTTTTTGTGCAGAAGCAAGAATCTGCTTTGCTGTATCAAGAAAATCATCCTCTACTAGTGATTGACCTACAGAATATCCTTGTGCCTTTAAAAAGGTATCTGCCATGCCACCACCAATAATCAGCGTTGAAGCATTTTTTAAAAGACTTTCAAGAACAGCAATTTTTGAGCTTACTTTTGCTCCACCAATAATAGCAGTCATTGGTTTGGGGGGATTTGTAATCATGGGTTCAAGGTGAGCTACCTCTTTTTCCATGAGCATACCAGCAACAGATGTTGCAACAAATTTTGCTATTGATGCAGTCGAAGCATGATCTCGATGTGCTGTGCCAAAGGCATCATTAACAAAAATGGTTCCATATGTAGCAAGCTCTTTCGCTAGCTTATCGCGTTCCTCTGCATTTTCACTGGTTTCTTCCGGATGGAACCGTGTGTTTTCAAGCATTACGATTGAACCATCAGGCTGACTTTCAATGAATTGTTTCTTTCCGTAACATCCATCTTCACCTGCAAATACTACCGGTTTTCCTAAAAGTTTTGAAAGATATTCCGCTACAGGACGCATTCTGTGTTTGCCATTCATATATGCCTGTTCATCCCAGGGTTTTCCTTCTTTATCTGCTTTTTCTTTTGCTTTTTTTGCATCTTTTTTTGGATCTCCAAGATGACTCATGAGCACTAATGATTTTGCACCATGATCGAGTATGTACTGAATTGTCGGGAGCGCAGCACGAATACGTGTATCATCCTGAACCTTTCCATCTTTCATGGGTACATTAAAATCTACACGCATGACTACACGCTGATCTTTTATAGCAACATCGCGAATTGTTTTAAGCATAGAAAAACTCCTTATTTCTCTAATTGTATATGTTCAGTCTGTAAATCTTTATATGAAACAAACGGATACTTCGAAGTGAAGTATCCGTTTTCATACAACAAGCTTATTTACTCATCATGTATTTAAGCAAATCAACGACCCTATTTGAATATCCCCATTCATTGTCATACCAGGAAACAATTTTGAAAAAGCGTTTTTCACCGGGAAGATTATTCTGCAGTGTTGCTAGACTGTCATAAATTGATGAACGAGCATCATGAATAAAATCAGTGGAAACAACTTCTTCATCTGCAAAACCCAAAATTCCTTTAAGGTAGGTTTCGCTTGCTTTTTTAAGCAGATCATTTATTTCTTCGATACTGGTATCACGAGTTGAACGGAATGTTAAATCGACAACTGAAACATCGGGGGTTGGTACGCGGAAGCTCATACCAGTTAGCTTGCCTTTAGTTTCAGGAAGCACTTCGCCAACAGCTTTTGCAGCTCCTGTGGTAGAAGGAATGATATTAATGGCAGCTGCTCGACCTCCACGCCAATCTTTTTTTGAAACACCATCGACAGTTTTTTGGGTTGCTGTGTAGCTATGAATAGTTGTCATAAGACCGGTTTCTATTCCAATACCCTCTTTAAGCAACACATATACAATGGGAGCAAGACAGTTTGTAGTACAGGATGCATTTGAAACTACATGGTGAGTATCGGGTTTATATTCATGCTCATTTACACCCATAACAAAAGTTTTAATCTTTTTGGATTCATCCTTGCTTTTTGCAGGAGCTGTAATGAGAACTTTTTTTGCACCTGCTTCTAAATGCTGGTAAGCTTTTTCATCGGTAAAAAGACCTGTTGCTTCGATAACATATTCAACGCCAAGCTTGCTCCATGGAAGATTTTTTACTTCTTTTTCAGCCATAACACACTGAATTTCATGGCCATTTACCACGAGCACATCGTTCTCTGCTAACGAAGGATTGCTCTTTTTAGTGGTAATATTGGCTTTCATTTTACCATGAACAGAGTCATATCGGAGCTGATATGAAAAATAATCAGCATCAGTTGTTACATCTACTACTGCTACGATATTAATTTTATCTTTAGCAAGTAAGCCCTGTTCTACAATTGATTGAAACACTAGACGACCAATTCGTCCAAAACCATTAATTGCAACTTTCATAGGTCCTCCTCTACATGCATATCAATATACTAATTTTCTGTAATTATAGAATGACTAAAATCAAAAAAAATGTCAATTATTGAAACATTAAAGCTTGGAAAATTATTTCCGATACTAAATATGTCAGAGTTGTCATAGTTCCCCTCCCAGTTTTCTATGCTTTTCTGACACCCTGCAGGGAAAGTGGCTGTTCGTTCTGAACAGCCACTTTTTTAGTAACAATAACTAGTTGCTATAGTTGATATTGACTAGAATCCTCATCTTATAGTGTAATGGTCATTACAATGAAAAGGCAGGAATATTTTTAGTATGGCAAAACGTACAATCCTTAAAGTACTTCTTTATATATGTATAAGCCTAGTAGTCATTTTTGCACTCACTATTGGAATTTCAGTTGGTGCTGCTATTGCAGAGGTAAAAAATACGATTGCAAATGAAAACTTTATGGAATTTGATCCTGCTTTACCCTCTAAAGTTGTCGATATCAATGGTAGAGTGATAACTCAATTTTATTCAGATGAAAAACGAGAAATTGTATCGATAAAAGAGCTACCTCAACATCTTATTGATGCAGTAATAACACGCGAAGATCAATCATTCTGGAAACATCATGGATTTACTTTACGAGGCTATTTCAGAGCATTACTCGGTATTTTGTTGAGAAAGAATATGGGTGGTGGCTCAACAATAACATTGCAGCTTGCTGGAACTCTGTATGCAAACCGCCGTGAAATCAGCTTAAAACGCAAACTGGTTGAGTTATGGTGGGCGCTCCAACTTGAACGCCGCTATACAAAAGAAGAAATTCTAGAGATGTATCTTAACCGTATGATTATGGGGCCAGGTGTATATGGGGTCGAAGCTGCATCACAATATTACTTTGGGCATTCAGCTCGCGATATCAATATTGCAGAATCGGCTATACTTGTTATTCAGTTATCCAGCCCCACGACATATAATCCTTATAGGAATCCTGGTATAGCCAAAGCCCGTTCAAAAGAAGTACTCGACCAGATGGTTAAACTTGGTTATGTTGACAGAGAAAAAGCAGAGGATGAGTTTCTTACCTTCTGGGATAACTATGATTATACGCGTGCTCCTACAGCTGCTTTTTATAATAAAGATGACAGGGCTCCATGGTTTAGTGAATATGTTCGGCGTGAACTTGAAAATATCCTGTATGGATCTATCGATATATACAAAGATGGGTTAACGATTTATACAACGCTCAATCTTGATTATCAGCAGTTTGCTGATGCTGTCATGACTCAAAAATTAAAAGAAGCAAATGATGAGTTTAAAAATTCATCAGGAAGCAGAAACCGCACAGTTGAAGCACAGTATCTTCCTATCGTAGAGATGCTAGGACTTGTATGCAATCTTGAAGGACTTTTTCAAAGTTCAACAAAAATTCGTGGCAAATCTTTTAATTATTACTATTCAAATATCAATCCTACACTTGATGCAGTTAGTCTTCTATTTAATATTGAACCATTAAAAACAGTTGCAGCGCAGGGATATGCAAAATCAAAACTGGACCTAGCGAAATCAACGGTTGAAGGTGCTTTAATTTCTATTGATAATGAGACTGGTTATATTGTTGCAATGGTAGGAGGCTCGCAATTTAACGAAGCCAACCAGCTCATTCGAGCAACTCAAGCACAAATTCAGCCAGGTTCTGCATTTAAGCCGCTTATGTACTCTGCAGCAATTGATTCAAAATTATTCACTGAAGGTACTGTCCTCTATGATGCACCCAAAATATTTGTTCATGATGATGGTACTGAATACACACCCTCAAACTATAGCGGCACATGGTTAGGACCTGTACTACTTTATTCAGCACTTGCTCGCTCTCTTAATATTCCTGCTATAGAAACACTACAGCGAATTGGTTTTGATGCCACAATTAACCGTGCTGCGATGCTCCTTGGAATTACCGATCCAAATGAGATTAATAAAAAATTTCCAAGACGCTATGCGCTTGCCCTAGGAATTATTTCAGTTTCTCCATTGCAGATGGCTCGTGCATTTGCAGTATTTGCAAACCAGGGAAAAGAAGTCATACCTATTGCCATTCGCAGTGTTGAAGATCGATATGGGAAAATACTTGCAGAACCAGAAAAAAATGTTCGCCTGGCTCAAAAGAAAAAAGGTACTTCGATACAGCTCATATCACCGCAAAATGCATTTATCATGATGGATATGCTTAAACGCGTTACTACTGCTGGTACGCTTATGGGGGCAACTCAAAATGGCCAGCGATTTACCTATACAGATCCTAAAACAGGCAACAAATACACCTTCCCTGTCGCAGGTAAAACAGGTACAACACAAAACTGGGCTGATGCATGGGTGGTTGGTCTAACGCCGTACCATACAACGGCTATCTGGTTTGGATTTGATGAACCTGGCAATTCACTCGGAAGCAGGCAGACAGGTGCTGCAATCGCTGGATTTGCGTGGGCTGATTATTCCTATCAGGTCTTAAAATTATTGCCATACAAAAATTTTAGTCCAATGCCTCAAGGTATCGTTCAAGCGACAGTATGCCGTAAATCAGGCTTACTTCCTACAGAGTATTGCAAAGATGAGGTTGTTAGTCTGTACTTTCTTGCTGGCACACAACCAACGCAGTATTGTGACTACCATACAGCTATAAGCAGTCAGCAGGAAACAATTTTGAACAACCTCAAAAGTAACCTGGAGACAATTACTGGACCAGCGGTTAATTCTAATTTAGAATTAGATCCTGAGATTCAAAAACTTCTAAACTCATTACAAAATACTACACCTTCTAGCACTGATGAAAGTTCTTCCTCATCATCCGTTTTAGATTGATTTTTATTGCTGTCTGTATCATTATTATTATTGGATGATGCAGACAGGAAAAAACATATGAAAGTTCCGATTTCTTCAATTAAAATAAAAAAACGGATTCGGAAAGATAATGGTGATATTGCAACACTTGCTGCAAGTATGCACCGATATGGACAATTACATCCTCTTATCATAACGAAAAGATTTGTACTTGTATCTGGATATAGAAGACTGCTAGCTGCTCAATCATTGGGATGGGAAACAATAGAAGCAGTAATTATCGATAAAACAAGTAAACTTGAATTGTATGAACTGGAACTTGATGAAAATTTATATCGAAAAGCATTGACTGAAGATGAACTTACCGATGCATTTGTACACCTAGATAAATTGCGTAATCCAAGTTGGTTAAAAAAATTATGGAATAAAATTGTTTCCTTTTTTTCCAATTTATTTAAAAAACGTTGAAACTAAGGAGGTTCTCATGAAACGTGCTGTATATTTCTTATTGACCATAACTCTTTTACTGTTTTCATCTGCATATACACAACAGCAGCAGTTTGTTATTAAAATTGCAAAATTCACCAGTGATATACTGAGCAATGAAGAGCTTACTACGTTAGAAAAAATTGTTGCTTCCTACGTAGCAGAACTTGGTCAATTTAGAATTATTGATTCACGTGGTCAGGAAATTGCTCTAACAGAAATTGAAAATTCTTTAGCCATGGGAAATTCTGTCCAACCACAGATTTTATCAGCACACTATGTAATTACTATGCATATTGGAAAAATAAATCAGTCATATGCAATAACGATAGATATTGTTAAAACAGCTACTGGAGAAAAAAGAACTAAAACTGAAATTGTTTCTTCACTCAATGAGATACTTTTAACAATTCGACCTATGCTGTACTCGCTTATGGGTATACAAGCAGTATCAACCACACAATCTGTGCCAACAGAAGCTGCTGAATATAATTTTAAATCAACTATTGCAGTATCAGATATTGTTGGAATATGGAAAGGAGATCGTGGAATTGAAACCGTACGATTGTATGGAGACAAAACAGGCATTGTTGTACTGACATCAGGTAAAACTTTTAAGGTAAAATATCAAATCATAAACGACACGTTGATAGTTGAACAGAATCAAAAGAATTTTCCAGAAATGTATGTTACCCAGACTATTACATTAGCCACTGCAAAAATCATTGCTCAAAAAGCAAGGCCACAGAAATGGATATTTAAACTATCAGAATCAGGACAGATGTTAATTGGTATCAAAGAAAGCATCTATGTGACTGGTTCTGGGAATTCCATTACTGTTGATAATACCTATGTCCGAGAAGCTGTATGGAGCAAGTTAAAATGAACGGTGGTTTTTTCGTGTTAGCAGCATAGCACAAAAGCCTACGATAAAGGTAAGCAGTCCACAAACCATTGATTTTTGTAGAAAATTGATATTTGCAATAGTGTTTTTTTGAAAGCTTTCGAATTGTACCGGTTGCATTAAAACAGGAGTCTTTACAACTGGAAACAAAGCAACCTCATTTTGCTCAAGATATCCTAGTTCATGAACAAGATTTCCTGCAAGCGTGTTTTTCCAGAATTCAAGTTTTGCATCATTTTCAAAGGCAATCAGTTTAAGGTTATTTATGTTTTGTTCAATTTTTTTGTAACTTTCATATGCTTTTTGATACTGCAGCAAACCTGTATTTCCATAGATAAAGAGCAATATCGAATACATAAAGCATATAACCCACATGGATGCAAAAATGATTTTGCGCATATTATTTATTCGGTAATTTTTCACATTTCTTGAGTTGACAACTTCCTTTACTATTATTAGAGTTATACTAGAGCAGTTTAATGTTTGTTATTTTCTGCCGATGTTATTCATATACAGCTATCCCGGGGAGCTTAGGGAAATGATTGATAAGTCAAATAAAAATAGTTCTTCACAAGAACTTGAGCAATATGGTATCTGGGTAAAATCAGAACCTCAAGATATTGAAGAGCCAGAAGAAATGGCTATCAGTGCAGAAACAGATCAAGAGCTTACATTTGAAACAGTAGAAGAACTTGAGTCTCCACTCGTAATTGAGACACTTGATGATTTTACTGCTGCACCAGAAACATCGGAATTTGAAAACGAATTCAATGAAAAAACAAGTATGCTTACAGAAGATGACTCAATTATAGATATACCACTTGAAACACTCATTGAGCAATCTAGCCCTATTCCTCCCAAAAAACAAACTGAAACTGTCCCTGAAATAAAAGAAAAATCTCCTTCACTTACTGTAGATGAAGTATCTTTAGATGATTTTTTAGATACAACAACTGAAGAATCCTCTTCAGAAAACACAACTGTCAATATTGATGATTTTTTACAACAGGACGAGAATCAGAATCTCGAATCTGAAGAAGAACCCGAAGAAATTGAATCTATTGATATTGATTTACAATTTGATGATACCATCGAAACACCGCTCGATACTTTGGAAGATGATTTTGCTTCAGTCGATTTAGATTCTTTTGATACTTTAGCCAATGCTGAAATTTCAGAATTTGAAACAACTCTCCAGCCTCCTTCAATGAGTTCTGAAACTCAAAACGATGAAGAGATAGATGTTAGCTCAATGTTTATGGATAATGAACCAAAAGCAAGCACCCGTTCGCAATCATCAAAACCTCCAGTTCAGGAACAAGCTGACAAAGAGCGAAAAACTAATCTTGATGCTTTTATTGATAATGAAGCAAGTTTGCCCATAACAGAATTATCAATGGAAGAAATCGCAGAAGAACCTATTCCAGGCGATGAAAAAAGTACTGCTTCCTCAGATATTTCTATAACAATATTAAATCAAATAGCACAGGAACTTGCATCGATTAAAAGCGAACTAGCAAGCTTGAAATCTCAGATACAGACCACTCAATCCTACAGTAAAAACGAGGCACAAAAACCAAATCAACAAAGTGAATCAAAAGGCTTTTTTGAAGAAGAAGATGATGAAACAATTGCTCTAACGGGTGATGAACTAGATAATATTTTAAATACAGCATCATTTACTGTTGAAGCGAGAGATCTAGAAAATGCTGAAACTCAGAGCTCTATTTCTGATGCATCACTTGAAGAATCTGTAGAAACATTACTACCAGAAGATGGAAATTATTCCAATGAAAAGGGAATTGAGATAATTGATGGTGAACAGGAAATTGAAACACTTTCTGATGAAAGTGAAAAGATTGACTTTAATGCCAATGAAATAGTTGATACATTAACTCCCTTTACTGAATTACAGGAAGATGAAATACAACTTTCAGAACAACCTGATTTAGAAGTATTAGAAGAGATACCATTAGAAGAACCAGATTTATCACAAATTGATCTGCCAAAAACAAATGAAGAATTATTATCAACACTTGAAGCAAATGATGAAGAGCCATCGATTAATTTTTCTCACCCCGATGAAAATGTGCTTGATAGAATCGTTTTATCACTTGATGGTAATGAGCAAGTAACTGAAACAGTTAACGAAGTACAATCTATTCCAGAAATTGAAGAAACTCCTATTAATCAAGAACCCATCGAATTGCTTGAAGAAATGCCTTTACAAACAATAGAGGATGAATCGATTAGTATTAAGCATCCTGATGAATTAAAAACTCAGCTTGATGATTCTTTATTTATTGACACAAAAGATACCGAGGCGAAAGAATCATTTAAGCCAGCTACTCAACAATCTGAACAGCCGAGCATTTCTGAAGCACCAAATGTTGATGTTTCAGTTAAATTAAAAAAAGATATAAAGACTGTTCTGTTATATCTCGATCAATTGCTTACTGCATTGCCAGAAGACAAAATTGAAGAATTTGCGAATTCTGAATATTATGATACATATAAAAAACTCTTTGAAGAATTGGGGATAATTTAATGGGATTACTTGAAAAGGCTGATATAACAAAAAAAATGAAATTGACTGAAAATTCTGTTGTAGAGCCAACAGGATTATTAAAAAGAGCTGAAAAAAAAAACTAGATGCACCACGTGCATCTCAGACTGTTTTCCCTGAACCAAACAGTAATGAACAAACTATTAAAGAAATCTTATCAACACAGCCATATTGGATACTTCCTTATACGGTAATGAGTCAAATTGAAGCACATGCTACACCAGCATTGTTACTTTTAATTTATAAAAATAACCTTAAACGTATTCATAGTGCACACAACATGGAATTATCTGAAACAAATCAAAATAAAATTTTACAATTAGTACCAACATTACAGAATTCATTGAATATATGTACTGCACTTACTGATGATACTATGGTGTATGCTTTCCCCTGTACAAATATAATTATTGTATATAAGTTAACAACTTATACTGAAAATTTTTTTTCGATATTAATAAAACATATTGCAACATGTTCTCTTCCAAAAGTTTTTGCCTGTGGCAATTATAGTGAATGTACCGATGATAATTGTGCTTCCGAAATTACAGCACTTGGAAATTCTATAACAATGCCGTGTTATACAGTAATTAGTATAAATATTCAGCCAATTTCTGCATATTTCAATAAGGTAAATCTTTTTCAGTTTTCTGGTGATGAAATTTGTGACCATCTTGCATTGATGCTTGCAAATCTTAATCCAGCACTTTCATTAACTATTAAAAAAAATAATACAACTATTTTTTATGTAATTTTTCACAAACAACATCATAACAGTAATCTTATTGTGCAACCATTTATTAGACTACTTGATTCATTACTACAGCTTCCCCAAACTTTTATAAAGATACTTGAAACACGCACAATAAAACACTCTATAACCGAAAATCAGTAAATATTAGACTAAATATAGGATTGCATCATGAACGGTTCAAGCTCAGTTCACTTCCACTCACAGTATAATCCTAAAAAAGAAGCAGAACGGTTTGTTGCAAACTCATTAAAAGATAAAAAGCCAGGTGTAATCATTGTAATTGGTCCTGGTGAGAATTATATTAAAGATGTCCTTGATACTTCATTTTCATATGCAAAAAAATACTATATTCAACCATGTAGCCTTTTTGACACAATCTCAATTAATCAAGCATTTTATTGGAGTCCGGCAAGCTCCATACCCCTCAAGGATTTTTTACATCAAATAGTGTATGATGAATTTTCAGCTGCAGGTATTGCTGTTCTTGAGTGGGAACCAGTGACTCGCTATTTTGCACAAGAAAGCAATGTAATTCGTAATGAACTTGCAAAGGTACTGGCTGCTACAGCATCTGAAAAAGCTACAATTGCATATTGGTCTAAACGGTGGCTTATTAACAGTATCAAATTTAGTAGTGGCGCACGTAATGTTTTATCACTTAATTCTCTTGATAAACCGATAGCGATTCTTGCAGCAGGACCAGGTCTGAGCGACTATATTAATTTTATTAAAGCAAACAAAAATAAGCTATTTATTATTTGTATTGCATCTGCATTGCCTGCTATACTCGAACATGACATATACCCTGATGCTGTATTTTTATCTGATCCTGGTTACTGGAATACATTTCATACGCGTTTAATAAAACGTGCTCAGATTCCAATCATTATGCCTCCATCAGCACGTATTCCTACAGATTTATTTTCACAGGAATTTTTTGTTGTAAACACTAATCTTATATTTGAACGATTTGCAATACAAGCGATCGGTTGCCCAAGTTACTATGCTAAAGCTTTTGGAACATCTGTTGGAACTGCACTTGATTTTGCTCTTCATATTACAAACAATCGAGTGCTAATTTTTGGTTTTGACCTTGCTTCATACGATATTGTATCACATGTTATACCATATTCTTTTCTAACTTTATCATTGCAAAATAGTTCACGACTCACTCCATTTTATGCAAGACAATTTAGTGAGGTTACAGAACAGTTCCCGGAAACAATCAACGCATGGCGCTTTTCTCGATCATTTAATACATATGCCCAGGAACTTCCTGTTTCAGATGAATCATGTACAAGAATTATTCGCTTTTCAAAAAGCCCAATGATTAAACAGTATGAGAATCTTGCAGTTATTACAAAGGATTTTGACACCTATGACTTTTCATTTCTTAATTATGTTTCAAATGAAGTGTATATTACTAAAAATGTCTATCAAAATTCGATTTCAATAAAAACGCTTTTACAAAAATTTTTTGCTGAAGCAATACAAAAATTACAGAATAATACTTCCTTTGGATTGACATACGATGAAATTCTATTTTTTAAAGCACTCTCTATAAAAAAATTTAATGAAACCTTTGCTCTTGCAATACGAAATGAATTAAAACAAGAAACGATAAACCATTTTATTGAAGCAAGCAGTGAAGCATTATCTGCAATTCTATCGAGATATTGTTCTGATTAGGAAAATCAATGGACTTTGTCAATAAAAATCTAAAAGCATTAGAAAATCGATTCTTTACTGAAACATTATATAAAAACACGACTGATGTTTTTGTTGAAATAAAAACATCCAGAAGTGGATATCCTATTCCTGTATTATCAAATCATAATCATTCAGTTACCCTCCACTCAGTGTATGATCCAGTACTTGAAGCGCAGAGGTTAACTAACGAATATACCAATAGTGCACGCGGTTTATATGTTTTCTTAGGATTGGGTGGTGGTTACCATATTCAAGAAATAATAAAAAAAAATCCAGAATCAAAAATAATAATTATAGAAACTAATCTAAATCTTTTTTTTAATCTTATTAAATTAATTGATTATTCAGAGATTTTTTCACATGAAAACCTTTTTGTGTATGTTGATTATAATCCAGAAGCTTTTGAGGAAATAATCAAACAAATTTTTAATTATTTTTTTGACACACATTGTTATACTATTCCTTTGCGTAGCAGAATAAATTTTGACAACTATGAATATTTTTCTGCTTGCAGTACAATTATTGACTCAACGATACAAAACATTGCTTCAGATATTGCTATACAGGCACAATTTGGATATCAGTGGCTAAAAAACATTATAAAAAATTTTAATCTGCTAAAACATAATAAAATATTTAAGCTTCCAAAAGCTCATGTAATAATAACTGGTGCTGGACCTTCACTTGAATCTTATAAGACTATCAATGCTATTAAAAATCAATTACATACACATTGGCTCTTAGCTACCGATACGAGTGTTGGATTTTTACTTGCACATAATATTGTTCCTGATGCGATAATAAGCATCGACTGCCAGATATATAGCACATTTCATTTTAAGCATCGTATACAAGATACTACTACACTATTTCTCGATATTGCATCTCCTTCTAGCCTTGCAAGAAAATACTCCAATATATTCTTTTTTGGTTCTTATCATCCACTCTGTGTATATCTTTCACAAAAGACTAATGCGTTTCCGTTATTAGATTGCTCGGGTGGAAATGTAGTCTCTGCAGCTTGTGAATTAGTCTCAATGCTCGGAGCACAAACAGTTACTGTTTATGGTGCAGATTTTTCATATCCAGGTGGATCCCTTTATGCGAGAGGAACATATCTGTACGATTTATTTCAATCACAAGAAACAAGAATAATGCCTCTTACAACGTTATTTATGAAAATTCTTTTTCGAACTGCTATTAGACGAATAAATCTGGGAACTACTTTTAGATATGAAAATGAACTATTAACGTCATATCATGATATGCTTCAGAAAAAAATACAAAATCACAGGTGCAAATATCAATTTATTTCTGAATATGGATTGCCTATAATTATAAACCATAAAGACACTACAACAAATGAACAAGAGATTTTTATTCAAAAAGGAATTGATGTAAATTTGCTATTAAGCGAATATATAGATAAGCTGAAACAATTACAGGATAATATTGGGCAAAAAAAATATAAAGAAAGTAATTTACAATTTGATCCTGTTTTTAATACACTACTTCCTCTTCTTGCATTCTTAAAGAAACATTCACGAGATCGAGATTTCTTTAGTTTGTTGCAAAATGCTATTGAACTTACAATACAAAAAATTGAAACCCAGCTATACAATACTAACCAGTACATGTAGTGTCATTTTCTACAAATGGCTGAAGAATAATTTCTTTTGCTAGAAGCTGAGCAAGTTGATAGCGCTTTTCCTGAGTTAATTTTGTTGCATCGAGTATATCGTTCCAGTAGCGTGAAAAGTTTTCTGGCACTATTGAGAGTTTACACAAATAATCATTGAGTTTCCGGTAATATGGAAACCATTCATGATTTCTGGCAAACAGAGCAGATGCACAGGAAGTCATAAAACCTGAAAGTGAAACAAGAAAGAAAAAATCATCTTGTTTAAGGACTGCTGATCCCAAATCAGTGAGAAAATGTTCAATTTTATATATATTATATTTAAATAACTGCCCCCAAAATACTTCTGTGAGTTTTGAAAACTTATTTTGTATGTCAAATATCCAAGAGTCCCGATTGTAAATAATATCTGCATTAAATATCCTAAATATAGAATATGTCGTTCCTTCTTGAAAGAGCTTTTTGTAGTTGCTCAAGTACTCTTCAACAACATTTTGCTTTTTATACATAATGTGAACAGGAAGCTCATCAATGAAAAATCGATCCTTGTCCTGTTTGGGAGATGTTTCAAATGCTCCAGGATAATCGAACAGGATATTTCGTTTGTCGGAATCAGGTATGGTATCTTTATAGTAAACATCAAGTGTAATTACAAAATACGGATCAAGAATATCTTCTTTGAGCGCTTTGCCTGCAAGAATACAGTTTACATCCTCCCATGATGCAATTAATTTTTGCAATGTGTCCATAATCTTTTTTACACGGTTAATCATTGTAGCACTCCTAACCCTTGAAACTATTACAAAAATGATTATACAATGAATTTGTTGATTTGAGAACATGATAAATTATCAAAAGACGATTATTTTTATCGAACCTCCTGGAAATATTCAAAAAGATCTCCATGCCTTGCGGCTTTCCTGCGCAAAAGTAACACGCACAACTTCCATTATATCGTTCCCTGAACTAATACCGCTCATGTCCTTTGAAAACGAAACCATAGAACTTTCATCTATTGAAACACTGATACGAGGGAAGATACACATTTGTTTGACGCCAGAAAGTCACTCTGGTTGGCTATTTTTACCAGCAACTATTGCACACGATAAACTTCCCTATCAACAAGAACTATCCATTCCATCATGGCGGTGTGGATACGTTACACTAGGACCACAGACAATAGATGATAGAATTATCGACTTGCTTGGACAGCAAAACACACTATCGTTTGCTGCTGGGCGCATACTCCTGACTGATGTTACGTTTTTAAATGAGGAAGGTACTTCTTATGTAATAGCTATTCGGGACTCTCTGTTTCGAAAAAAACAGTAAGTTCGTAACCAATTACTATGTAAATTATTTTTATTGACATAGATTGCATAAGTGCAACAAGCTATGATACAGTGCTACTATATTACAACGGGGGAAGCATGCGACGTTTTTTTGTTCTATTAGTAATACTGAGTATTGTTTGTGGTTCTGTTTTGCTAGCACAGGAACAAGCTCCTGAGCAAGGTACTGCGCAAAGTGATGCTACAGCATCTATTCCTGTTTTTTCACAATTTGAAAAAGGTGACATACTCTTTTCACTTTCTGCAGGAACTGCTTTTGGACTCGGTTTTTTTAATCCCACCAGTGGCAGTTTTGATCCAGCGAACTTAAAGCCATCATTTACTATTCTCTTATCACTTCAGCGTTTTATGACACCAAACATTGTTCTCGGTGGTGAGATCGCAGGATACTTTTTTTCTACTATAAATGACCGTCAATTCTTTCTAGCACCACTTGGCGCACGTATTGGGTATGCATTTGATCTTAATCCTTTTTTCATTATTCCTACCGTTTCACTTGGTGCCGCAATTATGCGTTTGAGCGATATGGGACATATTGACCCGTATATAAAAACTGGCGCAGTGTTTGGCTGGAGTCCATCACAAGAAATCTGCTATACAATCCATGCTGATCTCATGACGATTCCACAGTTTTATAGTGACAGTTCACAAAATAGAACGGGATTATTTTTAGATTTAATAATTTCCGCAACATACCATTTCTAACCATAGGAGCATACCATGAAACGTTTTATTCCAGCACTGCTGATACTGATAGCTTTTGCAGTTTCCTGTGATAACGGACCTGTAGGGATTTTTGCAAGCATTGGAAGCGAATCACCGATTGAGTACAAAGGCACTGAAGTATTCAAAAAATCAACGCCTGCTGCTGTAGTCTCACGAAATGGAACTCTCTATGCTGTTATTACAACGCTCTGGAAAAAGAACGGCAATACTTGGGAAAAAGCTACAAATCTGCCTTCCCAAGCTATGTATGCAACTTCTGCAGCTGTTACAGGAACAACGCTCTATGTCGCTTTTCTTGACAGCAATGCACATTCGCTCGGTGTTTTTTCCACCACCGATGATAGCAACTGGACTCCTGTTGATATCACTTTCCCAGCAAATGATGAACAGGTACAGCAACTCTTAGCTGTAAATAACAAGGTTTTTGCTGTCACCACAAAAGCTGTCGATGGCAAAACGCAGTATAACCTGTATCATCTATCGGGCAGCTTTGGTTCACCTATTAGAACTGGAACTAATTTGTTTTCTCTTGCCTATGTCGACCCAACCTACTACGTTGCTTCAGGCACAACCATTTGGACCAGCACAGACCTTGCGAATTTTTCAGTATCACGAACGCTTGCCGATGATTTTTTTACGAGCATTACCAGCATTGGAGGGAAACCTACAGCCGTTACCGCTTTTGGAAAAGTATATTGGCATGAAGGAGGCTGGTATAATACAAATGCGCTCACAAAAAGCTCAAAGAACCTGTACCTGCATGCTCCTGTAGAATACAATGATACCCTTTTTGTAGCTACGAATACAGTTGTACGAAAAACAAGTTCTGTCACAGAAGTTAGCCCTATCGCAGGTTATATTGAACTTGCCTTTCCGCTTTTAGCAACTAGCACCCAGCGTGATGATAACTCACTTGTTACTGCAACCAACACAGTGTTTAGCGCCACCATTGGCGGTACTGCACTATCGATGCTGACGCTCATAACCGAAAACGGAAAACCAACACTCTATGCCGGTTCAGTCGGAAACGGACTCTGGTCAAACCGAAATGAAAATGGCTCATGGTTAGGCTGGCAACGCGAAACTGACTAATATCTTGCTGTGAAGCAATCACTCTTTCATACATCGGATATAAAACCGCTCGCAGAGCGCATGCGTCCAAGTACATTTGATGATGTGCTTGGACAAACTCATCTTACCGCACCAGGGAGCCTCTTTCGAACAAGCGTAGAAAATGATCACGTTTCCAGCATCATATTGTTTGGACCACCGGGAACAGGAAAAACAACACTTGCCCGACTCGTTGCACGGTATACACAGGCACAGTTTCAGGAACTCAATGCGGTATTTTCTACCGTACAGCACTTGCGGGATGTTATTAAAACTGCGCAGGAACAGCAGGAATACTATAATCGAAATACCATTATTTTTATCGATGAAATACATCGATGGAATAAAGCACAGCAAGAGGCATTGCTCCCCTGGATTGAAAATGGCACCATTACATTAATCGGAGCCACAACACAAAATCCTTTTTTTGAACTCACGCAGGCACTGCTCTCACGCTTACAGATATTTGAGCTCTACCCTTTAGAAAAGGAACATTTATTCACGGCACTCAATCGGGCACTCCTGGATGAAGAACATGGTTTTGGAACGCGCAATCTTACTATAGAACCGGAAGCAGCGCAGTTTCTTGTAAATCATGCAGGATGCGATGTTCGTGTTGTGTACAATGCACTCGAATGGATTGTTGAAACATATGCACTTACCAATACAGTGATAACCAGTCAAATGGTTCGAACTGCCCTCCAGAAAAAGGCTATACTCTATGATCGCGATGGAGATTACCATTACGATACTGCAAGTGCGTTTATTAAAAGCATTCGCGGGTCTGATCCTGACGCGGCACTGTTTTGGGCTAGTGCCATGCTTGAAGGCGGCGAGGACCCAAAATTTATTTTGAGACGTATGCTCATAGCCGCAGCAGAAGATATAGGACTTGCTGATCCAACTGCGATTCAGATTGTTTCCGCCTGTGCTGAGGCTTTTGATCGGGTTGGAATGCCGGAAGGCTGGTACTTCATTGCAGAGGCTGCACTCTACTTAGCAACTGCACCAAAATCTAACTCCTGTGGTGCAATATTCAGGGCACGAGAACTTGTTAAAACCAGCACCTACACGGTGCCGATGGAGCTTCGCGATGCTTCCCGTGATGGCACACAATTAAAGCATGGTGTCGGTTATCAGTATCCTCATGATTACAGGGAGCACTGGATACCACATTCGTACATGCCACGGGAACTTGTTAATACTTTTTTGTATCAACCAGCACGAATTGGCTTTGAAAAAACTAGATTTATTGATACAATGCTCCGCCACACTGATATTCTCATTAGTGAAGATTTAAAGCTTAGCATGATGGATGCGCACGGTGTTACGAGTGCTTATGCTGAGCTTATAAACCAGGTTACACGAATAGCACCAGAAGCTGACACGCTTTGTATTACTGCAAACCAGGGACTTCTCTTTGCACGACTGAGCTGTATTTTTCATGAACGAGCAGTACACCATATCATACTGCCAGAAAGCTCATGCGAATATTGTGCTACTATTTATTTTCGCGATTTTGAAAAAGCCCTGGAGCCAGTCTATGTAGCAGTGCCCGATAACCTATTCCATCTCTTGTATGCTGAACACAGACAAAATCATCACATTGATGTAATGGATACAGGTCAGGCGCTATTTCTTACTAAATTGCAGACCAGCCTTGGAGCAAAAAAAACACCTGTTGTTATGTATGGAATACCGCGACATAAGACGCATGAGCAGGGACTTGAACTAGTTATTAAGCTTCTCACACAGGTTGCTGATCATATTATCTATATAGAACCACTGCCATTTCAAAGAGGACTTATACCTGCACTTATGATTGATGCACTTGAACAAAAACAGGCTGAAGCTCTTAAAGCATACGACCATGCTTTTTTTGCGGCAAAAGAAACAGGTACTGCCTGTAAACCTATAGAACACTTTACCTGTACCTATCACCCAATACTTGAAGCATATGCAGAACGCACAGTGAACGATGCTCTGATAAACCAGCTCTTTGATCGAGAGCATGAATACATGCGAACACTACCGTTTGAGCTTACGCATGAACAAATTACCTCTGCACTCAGTAAAAAACAGAAGCAAACGGTACAGTGGCGCTATGCCTGGCAACTCTGCGAATGGAAACGAATCGATGAATTATAAAAAAAACATGCACCAATTTGTGCTTGTCTATTCGCTCAAAACTAGTGATCCTGCATACCTGTATTCGTTTTATGCTTCTCGCCGTTTCTTTGAAGAAGCGCAACAAGTAGCCATCAATTTTTCCATGTGCCTTGCACATGAGTTTGTGCCAGAAAACTATGTTCCAGAACATACTGTGCTTATAATGCGCGGTGATTTTTCTGGAATGTACCTCACGGAACTCTCAGAAAAAGGTTTTACGATCATTAATGCGCCTGAGGCTCATGAGCTTTGCCTCGATAAGTATAAAACTGCAGCATGGTTTTTGAGAAATGCATGGCCACATCCAAAAACAGAAATCTATAGTGCTGATAATTTATTTTTTCCCTGCATATTAAAGCCTCGATATGGAAAAATGGGTGCAGGTATTTTTCTTTTAGAAAATCCAGAATCTATTACTCCTCTCATAGAAAAGGCGCTCACAAATAAAGAGTATCTTATTCAGGAGTACGTTACAGCAAGCTTTGGAAGAGATATTCGTTTCTTTTTTGCAAATTTTACGGAGCCGTATGCTATTCACTATTCTGATACTGTATCCGCAGTATGCGTTATGAGAAAAGGTACTGGGTTGCTTTCTAACACACACCAGGGAGGTACCATGTCTCTCTGGAACCCTCCTCAAAGTCTTGCAGAACTTGCAGGAAAGATTTTTACCGCCTCCGGTCTCACCTACGGTACAGTTGATTTTCTCTTTGTAGATGAGGCACGCGATCAATTTTCTGTATGCGAATTAAACAGTATGCCTGGCTTTGAGGCTCTGGAACAGCTATGTGGCTGTAATGCTGCGCGCGCGATACTTTCATCGTGCATGCAATTAGTATAGCAGCATGTTCGTACATGGCTTTGGATTGTTTGGTCATACAACAAGCTGGCAAAAGTTATCCGTTTTATGGTATAAATGACTGATGTTTCAGTCAGCAGCTGATGTTTACACGTATCTATCCTCGTTTATAAACCTTGAACGCAAGCTTGAGCCGATTGAGTACCGCCTTGACAGAATGCACTACCTCAGAAAACTCTTTGGCTATCCCGATGAAGCAGTGCGTACGATTCACGTTACAGGCAGTAAAGGAAAAGGATCGACAGCAACACTGCTCGCATCGATACTAACAGCAAGCGGCTATAAAACAGGTCTCTTCACTTCTCCGCATGTATTAAACTTTACAGAACGCATTGCAATTAACAAGCTTCCTGTTACTAACGATATACTGCTTCCCTGTGCAGAAGAAATCTATCATCGTATTCCTCCTGGGAAACCTTTACCTGTCCCTGAATTTGAATATCCAACATTTTTTGAGCTGCTTACTATTCTGGCATTTCTCTGTTATAAACGAGCCGGATGCCAGTATGCTGTGATTGAAGTAGGTCTTGGCGGAAGACTCGATACGACTAATGTAATCTGTCCAGAGCTTGCAATTATCACATCGATAGAGTTAGAGCATACAGAAATACTCGGATCGACCGTTGACAAAATTGCCTATGAAAAAGCCGGAATTATTAAAAGCCTCATTCCGGTAATATCAGCTGTTTCTGATCCCGTAGCCCGTTCTGTGATATATACAAAAGCATACAATTCTGTAAGTCCATTCTACAATCTTGACAGCATTGTTTCAGAATACCATACATCCGAGACACCCGAAGGAATTAGTGTGACCTGGCGTGACAGCGTTGGTAACCATACAGCGCAATCGAGCCTCCATGGAATTGTACAGAGCAGAAATATTATGACTGCATGGTATGCGGGAAATCTATTACAAATTTCACCGGATGCTATTTTACAAGGTATTCGTTCGACGACAATGCGCGCGCGTTTTGAAAT
>ERZ795052.2376-NODE-2376-length-23061-cov-5.962445_pt1 | contig 23061 bp, 18 predicted proteins | sample MGYA00375136_ERZ795052 | MGnify/ENA primary metagenome ERZ795052 (study PRJEB30181, sample SAMN05720156) | activated sludge metagenome | isolation source: Anaerobic digester | place: Japan | collected 2015-05-26 ... | reverse complement strand
TGACCAAGGGACTGCTGGAGGCGTTTGGACGCAGCCGGGTATTTAACACGCCGATCAGCGAGGCGTGCATTTGCGGGACAGGCTGCGGGGCCGCGATGAACGGTCTTCGGCCGGTGGTGGAACTCATGTATTTCGATTTTGCCCTGATGTCGTCGGACCAGATCAGCAACCAGGCGGCGAAGTGGCATTACATGAGCGGCGCCCAGACCGAGGTGCCGCTGGTCATTCGGGCCTCGGCCGGCGCCGGCAAGGGCTACGGCGGACAGCATTCCCAAACGCTTGAATCCGTTTTCTGCCACATCCCTGGACTGTATGTTGTTTATCCCGCCACTCCCTATGACGCCAAAGGCATGTTGAAAGCCGCCATTCGGGACAACAATCCCGTGCTGTTCGTGGAGTCCCAGGCGCTCTATGGCATGAAGGGGCCGGTGCCGGAGGGCGATTACCTGGTGCCGCTGGGAGTGGCCGATGTGAAACGGGAAGGCAGTGACATCACCCTGGTGGCCTGGGGGCCGGTGGTTCATGACTGTCTCAAGGCTGCGGAAAAGCTCAAGGCCGACCGGGGAGTCAGCGCCGAGGTGATTGACCTGCGGAGTTTGGTGCCGCTGGACCTCGAGACGGTGCTCCACTCGGTGCGGAAAACAGGGCGTTGTGTGGTGGCCAGCCAGGCCGTGCATATCGGCAGTTACACCGCCGAAATTGCGTCCACGATCCAGGACGAAGCCTTCGACTACCTCGATGCGCCCGTCAAGCGGGTGGGCGCCAAGAACGGCATCGCGCCCCAATCCCACATTCTCGAGGCGGCCTTCCTGCCCAACGCAAACGACATCCTGGCGGCCGCCAACGCCATCCTCTGAGGCTTGTTATGGCTACTCCCATCATCATGCCCAAGTTCGGGCAAATGACCGAAGAAAGCGCCATCGTCGAATGGTGCAAGAAGGAGGGGGACACTGTGGCCAAGGGGGATATTCTGTTCACCGTCGAAACCGACAAGTCGGTCATGGAGGTCGAAAGTTTTGAGGCCGGAACGCTGCTCAAGATTCTGGTCAAGCCCGGCGTGAGTGTACCGGTCCAGACCACGGTCGGTTTTCTGGGCCAGCCCGGCGAGCCGGTGCCAGAGGTGGCGCCCCCCCCTGCCCCGCCGCCGGTTGCGGGTTCCCAGTCTCCAGCCAAAGCCGCCGAGGTTCAACCGCCAGCCCAGAGGGCGCCTTCGGCGGGCGCGCCCGTGCCGGGTCCGACTCAGGGTTCACGACCCGAGGTTCAAGTCACGAAGCTGGCTGCGCCTCCGCCCGCTCCGGCCGCGCCCACCCGGCTTCGGATCAGCCCGCGCGCCGCGGCGCTCGCGCGCAACTCGGTGATTGACCCCGGTCAGATCCAAGGCACAGGCCCAGGCGGACGCATTGTCGAAAGAGACGTGCGCGCCTACCTGCAGGCGCGGGGATACGACCGGTTGCGGATTTCGGCCGCCGCCAAACAATTGGCGGCCGCGAACAAACTAGACCTCCTCACCATCCGCGGTACGGGCGACGGCGGACGCATCACGGTGGGGGATGTGGAGCGCGCCCTGGCAGAGCGGCCAAAGCCGATGAGCCGCATGCGCCAAATCATTGCACAACGCCTCAGCCAGAGTGTGGTGACCGCCCCCCACTTCTTCGTCACCGTGGAGGTGGACATGACCGATCTGATCCAGTTTCGGGCACGGCTGAAGGAAGCCGGGGCCCCGTACACGGTCACGGACTTCATCTCCCAGGCGGTGGTATTGACGCTCAAAGAGTTTCCCGAGGTCAACAGCTCGACCGATGGCAGGACGGTGCGCTGGAGCAGCCGGATTCACCTCGGTTTGGCGGTGTCGCTCGAGCAAGGGCTGGTGGTGCCGGTGATTCGCGATGCGGACCTGTTGACGCTGGGTGAGATCAGCGCGCGGTCCAAAGAGCTGGCTGAGAAAGCCCGCGCGGGCAGGCTCGGCCCGGACGAAATGACCGGCAGCACCTTTACCATCTCGAACATGGGGATGCTCGAGGTGGAGAACTTCACCGCCATTATCAATCCGGGCGAGGCCGCCATCCTCGCCGTCTCGAGCACGGTTCGGAAGCCCGTGGTGCGGGAGGAGAAAGTGGTGATTCGCTCGATCATGAAGATGACCCTCTCGTCGGACCACCGTCTGATTGACGGCGCGATGGCCGCCCGTTTCAGTAATGCCGTGAAACGGAAGTTGGAAGACCTTGAGCTTTGGAGAATGCTGGCCGCCTGAGCCCGGAAGCATGGGTGCCCTCCCCCATATCTTCGTCGGTTTCGGCTTTGGCGCCATCCAGAGCGGTTTGTTTCTGTATGAGGCCTTTCGCTCGGGCAACTTCCAGCGCCTGGTTGTGGCTGAAATCGCGCCGGAGACCGTCGAAGCCGTGCGCCGCGCGGAGGGCGCCTACCGGGTCAATATCGCCACCCGCACCGGTATCGAGACCGTCGAGGTTCAGGGGGTGGAGGTTTTCAACCCGAGTGTTCCGGAAGACGCCCGGGAGCTGGCCGCCGCCCTGGCTCAGGCATCGGAAATCGCCACGGCGCTGCCCAGTGTCGAGTTTTACGACCGCGGCGAACCGTCGGTGGCCCGGCTGCTGGCAGTCGCCCTCGAGGAGAAAATTCGGCGGCCCGACCTGCCGCCTTGCGTCGTCTATACAGCGGAAAACCACAATCATGCCGCTGAAATTCTGGAGGGCCTCTGCCGCCAGCAGTTGAAGAATTTGAGGTCCGGCGGGGAGGTTGGCGGCCGATGGTGGGGACGAGTGCAATTTCTCAACACGGTCATTGGCAAAATGAGCGGGGTGGTCGCCGGCGCGGACCTTGCTCCGCTGACGCCGACGTTGCCCCGGGCGTTTCTGGTCGAGGAATTCAACCGGATTCTCATTTCACGCATCACCCTGCCGGACTTCCAACGCGGCATCCCCGTCTTCGTTGAAAAACCGGACCTGCTGCCGTTCGAGGAGGCCAAGCTGTACGGCCACAATGCCGTTCACGCGCTCCTGGGCTTTCTGGCCAAACGCAAAGGCTATGAGTTAATGTCGCAGGTCGGCGGGGACGCGCAGCTCATGAAGCTTGCCTTGGAGGCTTTTCTGGAGGAATCGGGGGCGCCGCTGATTGCGCGTTACGGCGGATTCGACCCGCTGTTTACGCCAGCCGGTTACCGGGCCTACGCCGAGGACCTCCTGGAGCGCATGACCAGTCCCTACTTGCGGGATCGTGTGGACCGCGTTATTCGCGACCCGCAACGAAAACTAGGTTGGGACGACCGGCTGGTGGGCACGATGCGCCTGGCCCTGGACCACGGCATACGGCCCTGGCGTTTCGCGCTGGGCGTGGCGGCCGCGCTGGACACGATTCCCGGCGGCGCGGATGCCCACGCGACCCTGGCGCAACTGTGGCGAGGGCCGGACGAGCCGCCCGGACGAAAGGCCGAGCTGTGCGACCTGGTCGCCGAGGGGCGGCGCAAATTGCAGTTGGAATTCAGCTAATCCTCCGCGGCGAGCGCGGGGGTCGCGGTTCGCCTGGCGGGGGCAGACACAAAAACAAATCGCTTGAATATGGAACACTTCGATCTGGTGGTTATCGGCGCCGGTCCCGGCGGTTATCCTGCCGCCATCCGCGGCGCGCAACTCGGGGCGTCGGTTGCCTTGGTGGAAAAAGAGCAACTGGGAGGCACGTGCCTCAATTGGGGCTGTATTCCGACGAAAGCCCTCATCGCGGCCGCCGAGGCTTTCGCCCAAATCCAGCACGGGGCGCGCCTGGGCATTCGCGTCCAAAACGCATCGCTGGATTACGCCGCCCTGATCGCGCACAAGAACCAGGTCGTTCGCCAGCTTCAAACCGGCGTCAGGCAACTCCTGGCCGGAAACGGCGTCAAACTGTTTACCGGTAGAGCGGCATTCAAGGACCGCCAGACCCTCGCGTTGGAGGACGGCACGTTGCTGGGGGCAAAAAAGGTTGTCATCGCCACCGGTTCGACCTCAGCCATGCCCGCTTTCCTGCCGAGACACCCGCGAGTGGTCGAAAGCCGGGGGTTTCTCGATCGCGACCAATTGCCGGGAAGCCTGCTGGTGCTGGGGGGCGGATTCATCGGCTGCGAACTGGCCTGCATGGCCGCCCTTTTGGGCGTGAAAGTGACCCTGGTTGAGCTGCTCTCGGACATTCTGCTGCTGCTCGACCCCGACGTCCGCCGCGAAGTTCGCGCGGCCATGGAGCGGAACCTGGGCATTCGCATTCTCACGGGCAAGGCTTTGGAAAACATCGAAGCGGACGAGCAGTCGGTGCAGGGCCGGTTCGGCGAGGAAACCTTGCGGGCGGACCTCCTGTTGAGCGCCGTGGGGCGCAAACCTGTGACAGCCGGTCTTGAACTTCAACAGGCCGGACTGGAAACCAACGAGCAGGGGTTTATTCCCGCCGATGCCTGTTGCCGCACCCGCGTGCCTTCGATCTTCGCCATCGGCGATGTGACCGGCAAAGTCCAACTGGCTCATTATGCCACCGCCCAAGGTCTGGCGGCTGCAGAAAACGCCCTCGGCAAAAGGCCCCGAGCCCATGAAACCCTCGTCCCCAACGTCATTTTCACCTCCCCTGAAATCGGAACGGTCGGCTTGAGCGAAGAGGAGGCAAAAAAGGCTCAACGGCCCGTCAAAACCGGGAAATTCCGCTTCGCCGCGCTCGGCAAGGCGCTAGCCGCCGGCCACACGACCGGTTTTGTCAAGTGGATTGCGGACGCGACCACCGACCAACTGCTCGGCGCGGCCGCCGTCGGCCCGCACGCCACGGAACTCATCGCCGAGGCGGCGACGGCCATTCGCGCGGAACTAACCGCGCAGGAGCTCGGCCGCACCATTCACGCCCATCCCACGTTCAGCGAGGCCTGGCTCGAGGCCGCCCACGCCGTGCACGGCGAAGCGATCCATGCTCCACCAAAGAAAAAGCCCTGACGCCCGCGGGGCCGGCGGACCGCCGCAGAGGACGGGACAGACAGCGCGGGGGGAGGGTCCGTTAACTGACCGGCACCAGCGAAACGCGTTCACCCTTGTCAGTGCGGGTCACCCCCTGGGCCTTGGGGTCAAGCGTCAGAACGTTATCAACCAGAAACGCGTACCGGTGATGCCCGTGCTTGAGTTCGACCGTCAGCAGCCAGGAACGGTCGGGCATCTGCTTCATCGGATGGGACGAAGGATTCCACTGGTTGAAATCGCCCACCAAGCTCACACTCTTGGCCTGGGGCGCGTGACAAATGAAATTGATCGCGCGAAGCGGCTTACGATAATCGGACCACGACATAAACTCAAAATATCATACCCGGCACAGGGCCTGTTGCGAGAAGGATTAGTGCAACAGGTTTTCCAGAATCATTAGTGCCGTCCGGCGGACGCGATCCGACTGGGTTTCCAGGCTTCGATAAGCCTGAATCCAATCCTTTCGCCCCTGATGGCGGTCGCGCCAGACATTCTTAAGCACCCGCTCGGTGCGTTCCACCTGCTGCATGGCGGAAGTGAGCGACTCTCCCCCTTCGGGCAGGTCGGTGATATCCCCGACAAAAAACCGGCTGATTTTTCTCTGGTTGAAAACCGCTTGCAGCAGCATGACAACGGTCTGCTCATAAGGATACCAGCGCTGCAGAAGGCAACGGTCGAGGAAGCGGTGCTCCACGGCGAAAAACTCGGAACGGGGCCGCTCGGTGTACTCGCGGATTTCCCGCGCCTCGACCGGGAACCAGTTGTAGAGGAGGGCGAACGTGCCGTAAGTGTCAATCAATTGTTTGGAATTGCGGTGGTCGGTGGCGATTTCGCCGATGCAAAGGTCCTGTTTGAGCTCCAACACGATCTCGGGCAGGTCGTGCAGGCGGTCGAGCACCTCGCGTCCCACCGCGCTGCCGTAGTTGAAATCCCCTGGAATGAGCCAATAGACATCCCCCGGCCGGCCCCGTTCGTGGGCCAGGCCCAACCCCGCATACCACATCTGGCAGGTGTCCACACACCAGGCATCCAGGACGTCCGAGTGCCGTTCGACCACCTGCGCGCGAAACTTCGCCAGCGCCCGGGCGCATGCGGGCGCCCGGCAGGTCTTTTTGTCCATGACCGTGATGGGGCGGGCATACCGGGCCCGCTCGCCGTCCAGCCGGCCCACCAGGTCGAAGAGCGCCTCGACGTCCGTGAAATCGCGAGGCTGCACGAAAGGGTAAATAACGACGGGATGAATTCTGGCCCGGCGCGCGGCGGAACGAGGCGAAGTGGCACGTGGGGAGGAGCCTCCCGGAGTGGGTCGGGTTTTCTTGCTCATAGGATACGATGGCTGCCGAATCCAGCGCTGGCTTGCAGCGCCGAACCGTGCGGAGGAAGGCTAATGCCGCGGGGATTGGGGGTGCAACTTCATTTTAGGCCTTTCGGAAGACCTCCAAGCGCCCCAAGCCGTTGCCCACCGGGTCCCCTCTGCCGCCGTCCGCGTGAGACGCTCCCCACTCGCGGACCGGCGATTCGAGGGAAGCCGGCACTCCGCCATGGCAGGGCAAACGGCCTTCTTCGCGCCGCATCTCCCTCCAACTCTTGCGCGGACAATTCCGGAGGCGCAGGACGGTGCGAGCGGGCGCTCCTTGGAAGCTTCGGCTCCGCCGGCCTGACTCACAGGCGCCGCTGCCTGAGCCAGAGGCTTCCTTTCCCGCAGCCCGGCCCCCCTTCGCCAGCCGCCAAAACGACATCGTCTCCCTCCCGGCCACTGAACCTTTGAAGGAGGGAGGCAAACTGACGCGCAAACCGCTTAACTGCGCGGGGCGCGCTCCTCGCGCGGCCGGGCGACGTTCACGGTCAGGTTGCGGCCTTGGAACGGCTGGTTGTGGAACTTCTCGACGGCCTTGGCAGCCTCTTCAGCGGTGGCGAACTCAACGAAAGCAAAGCCCCGGGACCGTCCGGTCATTTTGTCCAGCATCAGGTGAACGGACGTGACAACTCCGGCTTGGGAGAAATAGTCCTGAAGGTCGTTTTCCATGGTCTGGTACGACAGGTTGCCCACGAAGAGCCTGTTTGGGTTCATACGCTATGTACGTTCGCTCAAGAAAGACAAGTGGGGAGGACTGCACCGGCAGGATCACTGAATGTCACTAACGAATTCACGGACAATCTGTCTTCTGACACCGACACGCGCGTTCATTGAACGAACGACGAATTCATAGCAAAACGGCCACCGGCGTCAACAGGGGATTCGTGGAAAAAAACGGACAGCCCGATCCCGCGGGCGCTTCAGGCTTTTTCCTCGATCAATTCGCGCCGCGCGCCGCTGAGCAACTGCTCGATGAAACTGGTGGAGTAAACCCCCCGGCGAAAATTGGGGTCCTGAAGAATGGCCTGCTGGAACGCAATGGTGGTCTTGATGCCCGTAATCATATATTCGCCGAGGGCCCGGCTCATGCGGTCCATGGCCTCCCGGCGGTCTTTGCCGTAGGTAATGAGCTTGCCAATCATGGAATCGTAGGCCGACGGAATGATGTAACCGGCATAGGCGTGTGTGTCCACGCGAACGCCCCGTCCCCCTGGTTGATAATACATTTCCACGCGCCCGGGACTGGGACGGAAATCGTCGAAGGGGTCCTCGGCGTTGATGCGGCATTCGATGGCGTGGCCTTTAAACTGGACATCGCTTTGGGACAAACGGAGCGGCTCGCCCATGGCCAGCAGGATTTGGTACCGAACCAGATCCAGGCCGGTGACCTCCTCGGTGACCGGGTGCTCGACCTGGATGCGCTTGTTGACTTCGAGGAAGTAAAAGTTGCCGTGGTTGTCCACGATGAACTCGACGGTTCCGGCGTTGGTGTAGTTGGCCTCCTCGGCGATGCGCACGGCCGCCTTGCCCATTTTTTCACGGAGCTTCTTGAACTTGTTTTCGATGAGCGGCGACGGGCTTTCCTCGACCACCTTTTGATTCCGCCGCTGGATGGAACAATCCCGTTCGCCAAGGTGAATGATGTGCCCTTTGTTATCGGCGAGAATCTGGAACTCGATATGGTGCGGGTTTTCGATGAATTTCTCGATGTAAACCCCGGAATTGCCAAAGGCCTTTTCGGCCTCGGAGCGGGCCGTGTGGTAACCCTTGACCAGGGAGATGTCGTTGTGGGCCACCCGCATGCCGCGGCCTCCGCCCCCCGCCACCGCCTTGATCATGACCGGGTAGCCAATTCGCTTGGCCACCGCGAGCGCATCCTGCTCGGTATCCACCACCCCATCCGAGCCGGGGGGCGTGGGGACGCCTGCTTTGCGGGCCAGGGCGCGGCTGACCGCCTTGTCCTCCAAGGCGTTCATGGCGCGCGAACTGGGCCCGATGAACCGGATGTTGCAGCTCTCGCAGACGTCCGCGAAATGCGCATTTTCCGAAAGGAAACCGTAGCCCGGGTGGATCGCATCCACGTCGGCGATTTCGGCGGCGCTGACGATGCGGTCAATGCGGAGGTAGCTGTCGCTGGCGGGAGCCTTGCCGATGCAAATCGCTTCGTCCGCCAACTGGACGTGCATCGAGTTGGCGTCCGCCTCCGAATACACGGCAACCGTGCGGATGTTGAGTTCCTTGCAGGCGCGAATGATGCGCACTGCGATTTCGCCGCGATTGGCGACCAGGATTTTTTCGAACATGAGTGATTCGAGCCGGTTGTTTCTGGGCCATTAAAGAGCCAAGCCAGGCCGGCGCCTCTCACGCCGGACGAATTCGGAACAGCGGCTGGCCGAACTCGACCGGCTTGGCGTTTTCGACCAGCACCTGCGTAATGACTCCTTTGGCCTCGGCTTTGATCTCGTTCATCACTTTCATCGCTTCGATGATGCAAACAACGGTCTCTGGGTTCACCTCGGACCCAACCTCGACATAAGGAGCCGATTCCGGCGATGGAGCGCGATAGAAGGTGCCAATCATGGGAGATTTGATCTCCGTCTCGTTGGTGGCTGGAGGGGGAGGAACGGAGGGAGGGGGCAGCGGAGCCGGAGCCACTGGAGCAGCCGGAAAGGCTGCCATTTGGGGCTGTTCCTCATAGGATGGCATGACGGGCACCCCACCGTTGATACCCCGCTTAAGCCTGATCTTGAAGTCTTGTTTCTCCAGCTCGAATTCCGAGACGGAGTTCTTCTTCATCAGGTCAATGATGGCTTTGATATCTTTGAGGTCCACGAGATTTATATCGTTAGAGTGTTTTCCGACACGTCTTTTCAACTTACTTTTCGCTCGAAATTAGCAAAAAAGCAGTGACCGCTTTTCGAACACTGCTTAGACCACTACATCAGACTGACGGGAGGCTAGATAAAGACATTTGGGAGGTCAAGCCTGATTTTTTTATCGAATAATTCGTGAAATGAGCATCATTTGGGGCGTCTCTTGACACCTTTAACGTTAACAGCGGCTTCAACCGCCAGAACATACGAGAATGGCCCAAATCCGCTGATCTGCCCCACGCAAACGGGTGCGATTAATGACTTGTGTCTGAACTCTTCCCGGGCGTGGATATTTGACAGGTGAATTTCAATCACGGGCAAACCAGCCGCCGCAATCGCATCGCGGATTGCAACGCTGGTGTGGGTATAAGCAGCGGCGTTGAGAACGACGACCTCAAACTGGCCACGCGCTTTTTGAATCCAAGTGACCAGCTCGCCCTCGAGATTGGTCTGTCGGAAATCAATCTCGACTCCCAACTCCCGAGCTCGCTGCCGGACCATCGCTTCGATATCTGCCAGGGTGGCATGGCCATAGACCTCGGGCTCGCGCTGGCCGAGCAGGTTCAGGTTTGGGCCATTCAGGAACAGGATTCTCATCGCCGGGGCGGAGACTAGTCATCCCGAGTCCGCTTGTCTATTGGTTTTGTGAGGGTTTTCCCTGCGGATTGCCGCCCTTTTCTGGTTGGCCCAAAAGCCAGCCAAGCAGCGAGAAGGCTGGCCAGGCAAGCGCTGGAATATAAAGTCCGAACTCAATCACGCTGTGGATAGCCCAGGCAAAGACCCCCAGCCAGACTGCAAAGCGTTGGCCCGCAATGGAATCCATCGCAGATGGGCCGGCGCGATGTATTCGCCGCCATCCGACAGCCAGACTGCCGACAACGAAAACCGAATACAACAACGCTCCAAGCAAGCCCGAGTCCGACGCTTGTTCCAGATAGTCGTTATGCGCCAGGCGAGCCATTTCCGACTCCGGGCGTTTGATCTTCTCGTAAGCCAAAGCGAACGTGCCCGGACCGGTGCCCAGAAAGGGGTGGTTGCGGGCGGTCTCCACCGCCGCACGCCAGTAATCGAAACGGGCTCCGACGCTGGTGGCGCCCTTTTGGAAGAAACCTGAGTATTTCCAGAAAAAGCCAGCCAAGCCGGCCACGAGAATGCCCAAAACGAGTGCTAGTCTGAGCTGGCGGCTGAAGCCGGATCGCTGGAGGGCGATCAAGCCAAGCACCAAGGCGATGAGCCACCCCCCTTTGGAACCCGACCAGTACAAACAGCCCGCCCCTCCAAGGGCAACCATCGCGAGAAGCGTGGCGCGCGCGGGCAGGGTCATTCTGCCCTCTCCGCCCACACTCCAGACAAACCACAACACGGGGGGATAAATGAGCAACAACGCCCCTGCCAGAGTGTTTGGATAGAAAAGCGTGGCAAAAATCCGGTCGCTGGAGATTTTCTTCAAATACTCGGGCGGCACCTCTTTGAGTTCGGGATAGAGGTACTGGAAGAAGTATTTTCGGGATGCTTCGAGCCCCCCGAAATGTTGTTCCCAACCGGCGATGACCACCAGGAGAATGCCGGCGGTCAGAGCGGCGAGGAAGCCGGCGCTCAGGGGGCCGCGCGGCCCCAAACAGAAAAGACCGAGGGCGTAGCAAGCGACGCAGGCAATGAAGTGCCGGACGGTCGGGATCGAGAGGGTCGGCGAGACGGAATCCCATTCCGCCAGCACCTGCCAGGCCAGCCAGAAAAAAGGCAGCAGGGCGAGCCATGGTGGAGCCGGGAGCTCCCATCGGGCGGTGCGCCACCCAACAACCAATAACCCCGCCAGCCCGAGGTACGCCCACGTAATGGGCCATGGGAAACCCAGCAACAGCTCGTAAATGTTGCCGGGGGGAGTCACGTATTTCTCCATGATGGGCGGATTCCCAAACTTCAGCAGGCAGAGGGCAAGGAACAGGCCCAAGAGAATGGAAAGCAGCCGGTGGGAGAAATTCCTCGACGGAGGCGCAACCGATGCCGAAGGGTGTTTCATTCCGGTCGGGATTAAAGGTGGAGTTTGAGGAGAGTGACCTCCAGAGCCAGGGCTTCCTGAACGTTGCTGTGCAGCCATCGCTGCAGCTCCTCGATGAGCTCGAGATTCTCGGCTGCCTCTGGCGGGGTAAGACGCCGGGCCACCTGCGCGGTGCCGGCGACCTGTGGCAGCCCCAAGAGTTCCTGGCGTCCGGGGGCGGCGCTGCCGTCGGGGAGGGCGGATTGGGCGAACAGAGTATGAAGCCAAACCTCGCGCAACCATCGCTGGACCAAGGCCAGCGTGTCCGCGCGCTGGCGGCGGTATTCGGCTTCGATGGCCGCCTTGAGCTCCTCCTCCCATTGGTCCCGAAGCTCCTGGTCCGCATCAGGGTACTTCTCCAAGAGTGAACGGCTCTTAAGCAAAGACTCGATTTGCTGCCGGGCCCCGGCCAGGCGTCGGAGCAGCAAATCCAGCAGGCGGTAGCGTCCAAACAAGGTTTTCTGACTGCCCGCAGCCAGCGAGGCAAAGGCGTTGAGCCATTCGAGGTCCGCGGCCGCCAGTTGGGCAGGCCCGGTTTCGCCAAAGCTCAGACGCAGGCAACGGGAAAGGATGGTTTCCAGCAGCCGTGTGGGGTCTGTCGTGAGCAAAATCAGCACCGATTGCGCTGGCGGCTCCTCGAGGGTCTTGAGAAAGGCGTTGGCCGCCTGCTCGTTCATTCGGTCGGCCGCCACAATGATGCCAACCTTGAACTGGCTTTCGGTGGGCTTGAGGTTGACGAAGTCGAGCAGGACGCGCGGGGGGCTGTTTTCGCGAGGGACCAGTTGGCCGATTTGGATTTGGCGCGAGCGCGACTCGGGCCGGACCCAGAACACATCGGCATGGTTGTCGTGGTCAATCTTGCGGCAGGCAACGCACTGGTCACAACAGTCCACGGCCGTGCCGTTGTCCTTCACCGGCTGCCGGCAATTCAGCACCTTGGCCAGGGTCCGGGCGACGGCTTCGAGCCCGTCGAGGGAATGGCCGGTGAACAGGTAGGCGTGACCGAGCCGGCCCCGGCTCAGGGAGCGCTGCAGCAACTGAATGCCCGGTTCGTCTTTCGGAAAATCGCGAAACGCCATCGTCGCGCTCAATGTAGGATAATGGCACGCTGGAACAACCTATTTTCCCGCCGCAAGCGGGCGCGGCGTGGCGAATAAGACTGGGCATCCTGGGGGGGCCGGGGCATCATGGCTGGAAACCAATTACAGGCCATGAAAAACAAGACAAAATCCGGTCAAAGCGGAGCCGCAACCGAGGTTGAGCCCATCACAGGCTTTAAACAAACAAGGCGCGCTTTTCTGGGAAGCCTGAGTGTTGGCGCGGGCTTGCTGGGCCTGCCGGCCGTTGCGACCGCGGCCGAGACGACCATCCAAGGCTTTGAGCAGGCGCCGGAGAACCCGCAGGCCTCGGCGGGGTGGAAGCCGGTGTCGGACCGCAAGCTGCGGGTTGGCATTGTGGGCTATGGAGTCTGCAAGTTTGGGGCGGCGTTCGGTTTTCAGGACCATCCCAACGTCGAGGTGGTGGCGGTGAGCGACCTGATTGAGGAACGGTGCGTGCAACTGGCCCAAGCCTGCCGTTGCTCCAAGACGTATCCCTCACTGGAGGAACTGGTGAAAGATGAGCGGATCGAGGCGGTGTTTGTGGCTACCGACGCTCCGAGTCATGCGCGGCATTGCATTGAAGCGCTCAAGCATGGCAAGCATGTCGCTTCGGCAGTACCGGCGGTGTTTGGGTCGCTGGAGGAGGCCGAGCAACTCTTTCAAGCGGTTAAAAAGAGCGGCCAGGCCTACATGATGTTCGAGACTTCGTGTTTTCACGAGGACCTCCACGCCATGCGCCAGATTTACTCGCGGGGAGGACTGGGCAAACTGGTCTATTCCGAGGGCGAATACTACCATTACATGCCGGAGCCCATTCCCTCTTACAAGGATTGGCGGGTGGGCCTTCCGCCGCAATGGTATCCCACGCACTCGAACGCCTATTACATCGGGGTGACCGGAGGCAGTTTCACGGAAGTTTCGTGCATGGGGATGCCGAGTGTGATTCCGCATTTGCAGCCTGCAAACAACCGCTATCGGAATGCTTTTGGCACCGAAATCGCGCTGTTTCGCACCAGCGAGGGCGGCACGGCACGCATGGCCGTGAGTTGGGACACGCCCGGAGTATCCGGCGAAATGGGGCGAATCCGCGGTCAAAGGGGCTCCTTCTACGGCAAATACGAGGGGCTGGAGAAAAATCTACCCCCCCTTCAGCGCCCGCCCCTGCCGCCCCGGGTGAGCGCGGGCGGGCACGGCGGGTCCCACGGGTACCTGACCGACGAGTTTGTAACGGCGGTGCTTCAGAACCGCCAGCCTCTGGTCAATATCGCCTGGGCTCTCAATATGACCGTCGCCGGCATTGTCGCCCACCAGTCCGCCCTCAAAGATGGCGAGTTGCTGAAAATTCCGCAGTACCAATTGTGACCTGGTTCGTTCCACCCCTGATCTTATGCGGCAACTGAGCCATTTATTCGCGAATAATCGGGCGTGGGCGAGCCGGCTTCAGAGTGAAGACCCCGGTTTTTTCAGCAAATTGTCCCGGCAGCAGGCCCCGGAGTACTTTTGGATTGGCTGCAGCGACAGCCGGGTGCCAGCCACGCAGATCACCGGCCTGCTTCCGGGCGAGATGTTCGTCCACCGCAATGTGGCCAATGTGGTTCCGCCGGGCGATCTCAACAGCTCCGCGGCGCTGCAATTTGCCGTGGAAGTGCTCAAGGTGCGCCACATCATCGTCTGCGGCCACTATGACTGCGGCGGCGTGCGTGCCGTGTTGCAGGGGCTCGGGTTGAGTCTGGTGGACCACTGGCTCAAACCGGTGGAGGAGGTTCGCCGCAAGCATGAGGCCCAATTGCTGGCGCTGGGAAATGAACAGGCGCAACTGGACCGGCTTTGTGAATTGAACGTCATCGAACAGGTGGTCAATGTGTGTCAAGCCCCCACCGTGCGGGAAGCGTGGGCTCGAGGACAACCCCTGGCCGTTCACGGCTGGATTTATTCCATCAACGACGGTCTGCTCCGGGACCTTGGGCTTTGCGTAATCGCTCCCGATGAGTTGCCCCGGGTGTAGGGTCCCGGCTGGGGTTCGATGGGGCTGGAATCGGTTGCGCCGGCAGGGGGCCACCGGGGAAGAGGGACGACCTGCGCAACCTGAAACCTGAGAATTTGATACCGCCTCCGGCCGAATCCCGGATGGTCATTGCCGGGGCTGATTCGCACCCGGAGCGAGCGACTTCCAGACCAGCCGCCCGGCCGCCAAGGCCAGGGCGTTGACGGGCAATTGATAGAACGCCAGCGCCACGACATTGCCGAGGCTGGTCAGGTAGCCCTGAGTGAAATAGTGGAGCGGAACGAAAACCAAGGGGGCCCAGAGCAGCGATGCCGCCAGCCAGGTCCAAGACTCGCCTGTGCCGACAGGCCAAAGCGCTTTTATTCTGAGCGTTCGCACCGCGATCAGCCAAACCAAGAAAAAGCCGACCGACAAAAGCACCGCGATGGGCACTTGCAGCCAAACCTGGTTGGGCATCCTCAGAATCCAAAACGCTGCCAGTGCCGCGCCGCCAATTCCCGCCAGGTCCGCCAATACCAGCAGCAGACTGTGGGTGATGACTCGAATCGTTAGCATGGTTTGGTCAAATCAGGTACACCGACACCCTGGCGCTCCGGCACCCCAAGCTGACAACCGACTCTGGCCGATTTTCCCTGTCGCCGCAAGATTGAGTGTGGTTTTTTCGGTGGAGAGGGGGCCGGCAACCCGAGTGGTTTTGCCTCGCCTGGGGCGACCGGTTCGCCAAGAATTCCTCCCGCCCTCGATATGAGCAATGATCCGGCGGCTAGGGTTCCCGACAGAGCGGCGGGCGCGAAGGAGGCGCCAGCCGGCTTGCGCGCGCTGACGCCGCAACAATGGCGGTCGGGGGCGGCGGCGTGGCTGGGGTGGACGTTCGACGGGCTGGACATGCACCTTTATACCTTGGTGGCCGCGCCCTTTGTCATGCAACTGCTGGGCACCAGCTCCACCACCGATCCGCGCGTGGGGCACTACGGGTCCCTCATCCAGGGGGCGTTTCTCCTGGGCTGGGCGCTGGGGGGCGGATTTTTCGGCCGCATCGGGGACCGGCTTGGGCGGGCGCGGGCGTTGAGCCTGACGATTCTGACTTACGCGGCGTTTACCGGGCTGTCGTTCTTTGCCCAGGCATGGTGGCACTTGTTGATCTTTCGGTTTCTGGCTGCCCTTGGGATTGGCGGAGAATGGGCCGTTGGAGCCTCGTTGCTTTCCGAGACCTGGCCGCGCCGGTGGCGGCCCTGGATTGCCGCCGTGCTGCAAACGGGGGTGAACGTGGGAATCTTGGGAGCCGGTTTGGCAAACTTTGTTTTGGCCGCGGCGCCGCCCCGTTACCTGTTTTTAGTGGGAGTGCTGCCGGCGCTGCTGGTGTTTTGGATTCGGCGAGCCGTGCCGGAGCCGGCGGAATGGCGCGAGGCCAAGGCGGCGGCGCGGCAGAATGAACCGCGGGTGCGGGACCTTTTCAAGGGCGAGGTGAAGCGGGTGACGTTTTGGGTGATCGTCGTGTGCGGCGTGTCCCTCACCGCCCACTGGGCCTTCATGTTCTGGCATCAGCAGCACCTCCGCAATCTGCCCGAGGTGTTGGAATGGACCCACACGGAAAAGAACAAGCTGGCCAGCGCCGCCATGTACCTGGTGATTGGTTCCTCCATCCTTGGCAACTTCTTTGCCGCCTGGGCGGCTCGCTTCATTGGGTACCGTGCCACCATTGTTTGGATGTTCCTGGCCTATTTCCTCGTCCTGTGCGGGGCCTATCATGCGCCCCGGGAACATGCCGCCGTCCTTTGGTGGCTGCCGTCCATCGGCTTTTGCCAGGGCGCGTTTGCGTTGTTCACGATGTATCTGCCCCCGCTGTTTCCGACGCTGCTGCGCACCACGGGAGCGGGCTTTTGCTACAACATCGGGCGCGTCATCGCCGCGTTCGGAACCGTATTTTTCGGCTTGTTCTCGAAGGTAGGCGACCACCGGGCGGCCCTGTTCTACGCCGGATTCCTCTTCCTCCCCGCAGCGGCGGCCGCCTGTTTCCTGCCCCGCGCGCGGGACTGAGCCGGGGTCATCCGGACGGAGGGAACGACCGGCCCGGTCGGGGGCTAGGGACTGGAAAGTTGGGCTTTGTCGGAGAAGGCCAGCGCGCCGGTGGGGCAGTGGCGGACGCACTCTTCAGCGGTGCGGCGGAGACCTTCCTCGATGGCGGCATTGAAGGGAGCGGCCACGCGGACATCGAACCCGCGGCCAATGAAGGTCAGGCCGAGCGGTTCGCGAGCCAGCTCGGTCAGGCGAACGCAAATGCCGCAGAGAATGCATTTGCCGGGCTCGAAGATGACGCCGCCGGGCTGGGCCTGCTGCTCGAAGGGCCGGCGCTCGGCGCGAAACCGGCCGGCATCGGCTCCGTAAACCTGGGCGTAATGCTGGAGCACGCAGTTGCCTGACGAGCGGCAATCGCAATGGAGGCAGCGCGCGGCTTCGTGGACAGCCTCAACCCGGTTCAGACCCGCGCAACGGTCGCAGGGACTCACCCCGCGGGCGGCGCTGGCCGTGGCGAGGAATTGTTTGAGTTCCCCCGGGCTGAGCCGGCCCATGACACTCGAAAACGGTTTTTCGGGGCGGCGCACGCGCTGACCGGTGAGGAAGCGGTGAACGCACTCGGCCGCGCTCCGCCCGTCCGCCATGGCCCGAACCAGTTGGGGCACCGATTTGACCGCCGCGCCGGCGGCGAACACGTTGGCCAGGGAGGTCCGCGCCGTGTTTGGGTCACAGCGCAGATGGGGTCCGGACATCGCGAGGCCCAAGCGGGCAGCCTCGACGGAAGGGAGTTCACCCACGGCGAGCAAGACCGCGTCGCATTCGCCCAGGAGGGTGTCCATCGTGACCGTCGTGCCCAGTTCGAGCCCAAGCCGGAACTGGATGCCCATGCGGGCCAGCAGAGCCGTTTCAGCCTCCAGGACCTTCGCCGGCAGTTCCGCCTCGGGCAGTTTCAGCAAGCTGCCCCCCGCGCGCGGCTGGCGGTCCACGACCAAGACGCGGTGTCCCTGGCGCGCGAGAGAATAGGCGGCGGTCAGACCCGCCGGGCCCGCGCCGACAACGGTTACGGACTTCCCGGTGGGTGAGGGACAGAAGGGCGGAACGGGCTGGGGACCGGGGGCGGGCTCGCGGTGCTTGAGCGGTTGGGTCTGAGTTGTGCCGGTCGCCGCCGGGGTCGTGGCCAGTCCCATTTCCCAATCGGCCACGTGGCGTTCGAGGTCGCGGATCGCAGCCGGCTCATCCCAATGCCCGCGCCGGCAGCCTTGTTCGCAGGGATGGTGGCACAGCCGGCCCAGGACCCCCGCCAGGGGGAGCGAGGCGCGCAGGGTTGCGCTGGCGTCGGGCAGTTGCCCCGCCTGGATTTGCCGGAGCATCAGCGGGATGTTCAGGCCGAGCGGGCAGAGGCGGTTGCACGGCGAGAGGCAATCGCCCACGTGGTCGCTGAACAGCAGCTCGAGGGCGGTCCGCCGCGCTTCATGCACCTCCTCGGTTTCACTTTCGATCACCATCCCCGGCTCGGCCACAAGGCCGCAGGAGGGCACCAGCTTCCCGTTGATTTTGACCAGGCAGACCAGGCAGGAGTTGAGCGGGCCGCACTTCTCGAGGTAGCAGAGCGTGGGGATGTCCAAACCGATCGAGCGCGCCGCCTGCAGCACGGTTTGACCGGGCGTGATCGGCACCCGCACGTTGTCAATGGTGATTGAGGCGCTCATCACCGCACCTCCACCGCGCTGTGGGGACAAACCTGCCGGCAGGAGTCGCAACGGGTGCATTTGGCCGGATCAATCACATGCCGCGCATAGGGGGTCAGCGGGATGGCGTCCACGGGGCAATGCTGGGCGCAGAGGGTGCAGCCGGTACAGCGCTCGTTGATGTGGTATTGGATGAGGGCGGTGCATTTGCCCGCGGGGCAGCGTCCCCGCAGGTGGGCCTCGTATTCGCCGCGGAAGTGTTCGAGCGTGGTGAGCACGGGGTTGGGCGCTGTCCTGCCCAGCCCGCAAAGGCTGCCGGCGCCCACCTGCCGCGCCAGGCGCTCCAGTTCGCCCAGGTCGCGCGGCTGGCCCTTGCCGGTGCAGAGCCGGTCCAGAATGTCAAGCATGCGGCGGGTGCCGATGCGGCAGAAGGTGCATTTGCCGCAGGATTGGTTCTGGGTGAACTGGAGGAAGTACCGGGCGATGTCCACCATGCAAGCCGAATCATCCAGCACCACCAGCCCGCCCGACCCCATGATCGCGCCCACCGCGCGAAGTGATTCGAAATCCACCGGCGTGTCCGCCAGCCGGGCCGGCACGCAACCGCCCGAGGGGCCGCCAATTTGAACCGCCTTGAACTTTCGACCGGGCCTCACGCCCCCGCCAATCTCTTCAACAATCTCGCGGATGGTGGTCCCCATGGGGATTTCGATGAGACCGCCGCGGAGCACGTTGCCGGCCAGGGCGAACACCTTGGTCCCTTTGCTGGTGGCAGTCCCATGGGCGGCGAAGGCGGCGGGGCCGTTCCGGATGATCCACGGCACCAAGGCCAGCGTCTCGACGTTGTTGATGACCGTGGGTTTTCCCCAGAGTCCCTGTTGGGCGGGAAAGGGCGGGCGCAGGCGGGGCATGCCGCGCTGGCCTTCCAGAGAGGCGATGAGGGCGGTTTCCTCGCCGCAGACAAACGCGCCGGCGCCTTCCTTGATGCTGACGTGAAAGGGATAGTCGGCACCCAGCAGGCGGTCGCCCAGCCAGCCGCGTTGCCGGCAGATTTTAATGGCAGCGCGGACTCGTTTGACCGCCAGCGGGTACTCGTGACGGATGTAGAAAATGCCCTCGTGCGCGCCGACGGCCACAGCAGCAATCGCCAACCCCTCGAGGATGCGATAGGGGAAGGACTCCAGCAACATGCGGTCCATGAATGCTCCGGGGTCCCCCTCATCGCCATTGCAGATAACGTATTTGACGTCGCCGGGCTGCTGCCGGGCGAGGCGCCATTTGGCGGCGGTGGGGAAGCCGGCGCCACCCCGCCCACGCAGACCGGATTTTTCGATGGTTTCAATGAGCTGAGGCGCTTCCAACGGGGCTTGGGCACCCGCGCCGCCGTCGCCGGCCGGCGCTGGCACGCCAAGGCAGCGGGCCAGGGCGGAAAAACCGCCGTGGGCAACGTACTCGTCCAGGTCAAGCGGGTCCACTTTTCCAAAAGACTCCGTGGCGATGTGGACCTGGCGACCCAGAAAGGAGCTGACCGACGGCTCGCGCTCGTCCATGGCCGAGCGCTCGAGCGTGCCGTCCTCCTCCTCCAATAGCAGGCTTTCCATCGCACGGGACCACCAGCGCGAGAGACGCCAGCGCCAGCGGCCCGTGAAATGGCGCGCGACCAGTTCCCGCGCCTCCTCCGGACTCAGCCCGGCGTAGAAAACGCTGGGTTGGCCGGGCCGGACGATTTCGATCATCGGGGTGCGATGGCACATGCCGACGCAGCCCACGCGCTTGACGGCAACGGGGGCGCCGCTGCGCTCGACGGCCTCGCGCAGCACATGGAAAATGTCGTCACTGCCCTTGGCCATGCAGCAGGAGCCCAGCCCGATGCGAATCTGGGGCTGGCGGTCTTCGACCCGCATCAGCTCCTCGGTCGAGCGCGGGGCGTGGCCGGCTTCGCGCGCCGATAGAAATTCCCGCACGACACCATCGGCTTTTTCCGCGGCGACATGGCCGAAGGTGGTGTGGTCAATGCGCACCACGGGGGCAAGGGTGCAGCAGCCCAGGCACGCCACCTGCTCGACTGTGAACTCGCCCGCGGGGTCCGTATCCTGCCCTTTGGGGATTTTCAGGTAGCGCCGCAAGGCCTCCTCGACCCGGTCGGCGCCGTTGACGTGACAGGCGGTCCCGCGGCAGATGTGGATGACATGCTTGCCCATGGGCTGATGGCGAAACATGTCGTAAAAAGAGGAGACGCCGGCCGCCGCGGCAGGGGTGATTTCGCTTTGGTCGCACACCCGGCGCAGGGCTTCTTCGGGCAGGAAACCGTAATGGTCCTGGAGGGCCTGAAGAATCGGGATGACCGCCTCGGGTTTGCGCCCGATGCGCTCCAGGGTTTCATCCACGAATTTAAGGTCAACAGGCATCGCGGTGAACGGGCCTTCAAGGCTGGCGGGCCAATTTGGACGGGCCCGACCCCAGGCACCAGAGGTTGCTGACACCGCGGAGGTATATGCGGTCGTTGACCAGCGCGGGGCTCGCATGGAACGAGTCCCCCATTGGCACCCGCCCCAGTTCCTTGTATTCGCGCCCCGCCTCGAGGACGAACGCCGTTCCCTTCTGACCAAACACATACATCCGCCCTCCCGCAATGGCGGGCGAGGCGTGGCAATCCTCATCCAGTTCGTGCTCCCAGACCTTGCTGCCGTTCCGGGCATCGAAACACGTCAGCAGGCCGGAGGTGGTCACGGTAAAGATCAGCTCACCGTTCGAGGCGGGGCTGGTGACATCCGGGATATTGTCCTCGGCGCTCCACACGACGTGTGACGCGGTGACATCCCCCTGGCCATCCGGACGGATGGCCAGCATTTTGTCCGACGGGCTGATGGCGATCACCAGGCCGTTGACGCAGATCGGAGAGGGGGTTACTTCGCCATTGAGACAATCCACCCGCCAAAGCTCGGTTCCATCCACGGCCGAGTAGGAAATGACCCAAGGCACCGCCAGGGCAATCACCTGCGCTTTGCCGGCAACCTCGACCGCCATCGGGGTGGTCCATGAACCGCCCACCTTGCGCGGGCGCTGCCAGAGGATTCTCCCCGACCGCCCCTCCAGCGCGTAAAGCTTGGATTTGCCCTCCTCGCTCTCGCCCTGGTCAAGCTGAACGAGCAACCGGTCCTGCCAGGTGATGAGGGAGGTGGCGTGGCCGTAGGGGTTCTTCAGCGCGCCAAAGGCACGGGTCCACAACAACCGCCCGTCGAGCGAGAAGCCCGCCGTGTCGCCGTTGGCGAATATGGCATAAACCCGGCGGCCATCGGTGGCGACACTGGGCGCGGTGTAGCCGGTGGATTCCGGAATGTCCAGCGGCTCGGGGGGGCTGCCGGGGACGTTGGCGACGGCCTGACGCCAGGCAACCTGTCCCGTGTTGGCATCCACGCAGAAGACTTCCAACTGGCCTGGTTTGCCCCCCGTAAAATACACTCTGTCGCCCCAAACAATGGGCGAGTTGAACCCGGCGGAGGGGGCGGGCACTTTCCACAGGATGCCTTCCCCGGTGGCGGCATCCCATGAAACAGGCGTGTTCGAGCAGGAGGCGAAGCTGGCATTGATCCCAAGGAAGCGCGGCCAGTTCCGGCGCAATTCGTCCGGTGACGCCGCGTCGGGTGTCGCCGCCACGGCCCCTGCGGCGGCGTCGCCTCCCAACAGCCTGTCAATCTCGGCCGTCTTCTCGGGCAGCGCGCTGGTGATTCCAAAGCTCAGCCCGAACAACAGCAGCCCCACGGCGGCGCCCGCGCCGGCGACTGACCAGCGTCCCAAGGCTGCCATCCGCTCGGAGTGCGCCCCGGGGGTGGTCCTGGCCGTCAGCACCGGCAGACGCTTTTGCCCGCGGCGCACGCGGCCGACCGAATAGAGAAACACTGCCACCCCGCCGAGAAGCAGCCAGACTCCGGCCTGCGTGCGGGCCAGATGCCGGAAGTAACGTTGGCGAAGCTGCAAATCCAGTTGTCGAATCTGCTGTTTCAGGTTTTCGTCCGCCGGCTTCTCCCGCAGCGCCAGTTTGAGCTGTTTGAGCCGGGGCGAACTCAGCGGCTCATCGGTCTTGACCTGCCAATAACCCGCCGCCATTCCGATGCCCAACAGGAGGGAAAAGACTGCCGCAACCCAGGCCAGCAGCCGCCATCCTTCCTGGGAAGGAGGTGAGACCGGCGGCACGGCTGAATGGGTGCAGGCTGGCCCGCCGTTCATGAAGCTCCCTCCTTTGCCACAACCGGTTCGGGACGAGCGGCCGCGGCCGCCGCTTGCGAAATGGCTGCGGCGGGCAAAACCCCGCGCCGCACCAGTTCATTGGGGCAATACTCGAAACATCGCGCGCAGGCAAAGCAGTCGCCCCGGTCGGGCTCATAATCCGTGCGCTTGCGATGGAGCGAAAGGCTGACCAGCTTGAGACCGATCACCAGGCCGATCCAGCCGCCGAACAACGGAGTGCCCCAACTGAAATGCCGCCGGATGCGCGCGGCCTCCTCGAGCAGTTGACGGGGGGCCTGGCGCGCGCGTTCCAAAGCCAGGTCGTCCGGCGAGAGCACGCCGGTTCGAGGAGGCGAATCTCGCTCGAGCAAGAAACGCTCGGCCAGGCGGACTGTGGGGTGGACCCGGGCGGCTGCCGGACTGAAATAGGCTCCCAACCCCGCGCCCGCCAGCAGCAAGACGGGGGTCAAGGCCACCAGCCAGCCGAGGCGCCGCCGATTCCGCGCCAATTGGGCGGGCTCCGGCCGCCCGGCGGCAGGCTCGCGCATCGCGCCAAACGGACAGGAGGCTTCGCAAAGCCGGCACTGCGTGCAGTAGTCGGGTGTGACCCGCACCCGCCACTTGGCCACCGTGGCGCAGACCTTCAACAACGCGCCAAAGGGACACAGGAACCGGCAGTAGGGACGGCCGACGAACATGCCCAGAAGAAGCAAAACGATGCCCGTTCCCACCATCAACGTGCGGCCGCCCATGCGGAAGATGGGAACGAAAGGATCGT